>Ga0209543_1000440_pt1 | contig 53452 bp, 40 predicted proteins | sample MesohylFT_FD_187296 | JGI IMG/M metagenome (GOLD analysis project Ga0209543, IMG submission 187296) | Host-associated microbial community of the marine sponge Aplysina aerophoba from Gulf of Piran - sponge mesohyl, lysed by freeze-thaw... | ecosystem: Host-associated > Porifera > Sponge >...
GGGGGGGGGGGGGGGATCATTATCGCAGGCTCCCGCAAGGCTTCTGAATTGACGGTTTGGCTTGGGCGCGAAATGTAGTGGCATGGTGAAGCTCTCCTTATGCGAACAAGCGCTTGTCTTTCGCCTTAGAGACACAATTTCGTCCAGGGACTGTCTCTTTGCATAAAGGTTGTACTGATACGCATTTATAAACTGATGTCTTATTGCATACATTTCCATATTATTGCCATTTCGCAGCTTGTCAAGCAATTGCCTCCCCCCGATTCTTCGGAGGGACCGAGGGGCTTGCCTCCACGCCGCTGTGGCGAAATCTTTTGTGATTGGGCGTGGTTTGTGGCAAAATCGCCACAGTCTAAGCTGAAGAACGAAAGTGAAACGCCATGCAGATGCAAGCCGCCATCTTGACAGCAGCGCACACTCCTTTTCGCATCGAGACTATCGATATCGCCGAACCGCAAGCGGGCGAGGCGCGTGTAAAAGTGGCGGCGGCCGGCGTCTGTCACAGCGACTGGCATGTCGTCGAAGGCAATACGCAATACCCGATGCCCATCATTTGCGGGCACGAAGGCGCGGGACTGGTCGAGTCGGTTGGCGAAGGCGTATCCAGCGTCCAACCCGGCGACCGCGTTACGCTCAGCTTCCGTCCCGATTGCGGCGAGTGCTTCTATTGCCTCAACGACAAGCCGGTGCTCTGCGAGACGTTCACGCCCCAACTGCGCGCGGGAACGCAAGCCGATGGCAGCAGCCGCTTGCGCTGGCAGGGAGCGCCCGTCTATGTCTTCACTGGCCTGGGCTGCTTCGCCGACTATGTGGTCGTGCCCGAGCAGAGCTGTGTGCCTATCCGCGCCGATGTGCCGCTGGATGTGGCGGCGCTGGTGGGCTGCGCGGTGTCGACGGGACTTGGCGCGGCGCTGTATACGGCAGAAGTGCGCCCGGGGCAGAGCGTCGCTGTATATGGCGCGGGCGGCGTCGGCTTGAATATCATCCAGGGCGCGGCGCTGACGGGAGCCTATCCCATCATCGCCATCGACACCAACAGCAGCAAAATGGAGATAGCCCGCGAGTTCGGCGCGACGCACACATTCTATTCAGATGAAAGCGCATTGGCCCGCATCCAAGGACTGACCGGTGGACGCGGCGCGGATCATGTCTTCGAGTCGGTGGGATTAACGGCGCTGCAAGAGACGGCGCTGGAGGCGACTCGCCCGGGCGGGATGCTGACCTTGGTGGGCTTGTCGCCAATGGGCAGCGGCACGAACTTGCCCGGCGCCATCATCACGCGCACCGAGAAGACCATCCGCGGCAGCTATTATGGCAGCGTGCAGCCCCGCCGCGACTTCCCGCGCTTCCTGGACTTGTACGCCGAAGGCCGGCTGAAGCTGGATGAGTTGATCACGCGGCGTTATCGGCTGGATGAGATCAACGAAGCCTATGCGTCCATGCTGACGGGGGCGGTGGCGCGCGGCGTGATTGTGTTTTAGAGCGAACTCATCAGCCTGCCGACGGGTCAGTGTAGGGGCGAGACTTGTTTCGCCTGTTTATTTCAAATGTGTTGGCGGGCGACCCAATGTCTCGCCCCTCACATCCATGCTGTGATAATTCGCACGACAAAGTTGGGTATACTTCTGCGCCTTTGTGGCGAAGAAGTACGAGACTGCTCGCGCTTTGTTTTGTCCCTACATGCGGTTTCCATAAGCCTGCCCGACAGCGCTGGCTTGCGAGCTGACGACGCGGATTAATTCTTCGTTGTTGTCGCGCAGGAAAGCCCGCAGCTCCTGGATATCGCGCACGCCCAGATCGGCCAAAGCCCGCGCCGCATAATGCTTGAACGTATTGATGTAGAAGACCATAGAATTGGCTTTTTCTTCGAAGAAGCGGTAGCCGGCTTTGCCCTCGACATTGCGCGTGCGTCCGCCGGGTCGCAGTCGCTGCCGAGCCAACGCGGGGTTGGCGCTTTCGATGATCATGGTCGGGGCAGATGCGCTGCCATGATAGGGCATGCAGACTTTGCCGCTCTTGTGCTCGAAGTAAATGTCTCCTTGTTCAATGACACAGCGCGCCAACTGCTGATTATAAGAAATCAGGTCGACCCCCAGCAGAAAGAGATGCCCCATGGAGCTGCCGATGCCGCCTTCGACCGCGATAGTAACCTGGTTGAAGCGCGGATCGGTGGTGACGCTGTAGACTTCTTCTAACGTGGTCACCGCCATGCCATTGGTGGCGCTTGTGCATTGCCGTCCGCCGCCATGCCCGAAGAACAAGCCATCGGCGCGCACTGACGGAGAGATCAATTGCAGGCATTGTCGTTTGTCGCTGACCTGGCCGACAAACAGCTCGATATCATCGCCGAATTCCGCGCGCAACGCCGCCGCCACCTCGACCACACGCGGGTCGGAATTGATCGTGTAGATGCGGAAAAGGCGCACCCCAGCCTGTTCATAGAGATGCCGCGCCGCCTTCAGTTCGGCATCGACATGGCTGCAGCCCAGCGCCGCGCCGATATTGTGGGCCGCTCGCTGATAATCCGCCTCGTCCAGCAGCCTGCGCAAAACAGCCTTGGCCGCGCAAATCACCTGCGCTTGCCGCTCAATATAGCCGGCGAAGATGCTGTTGCGATGCGTGAAGATGGGATGATGACCGATAGCCGCTGTCACCAGCACATCGCGCCAGCCGGAGATGGCGGGCATGGAACCGAAACCCAACACGCTGCGCGGCCGCTTGCCGATGCGGTTGAACAAGCCTTGCTCGGCGCTGTGCGTGCGCGATACCCGCTGAGTCGATGACTGCTTGCGATAACCCAGGTCTTTCCAGGAATAGGTGCTGGTGAAGAAGGGATTGTCTGCCAGGCCCAGCACCGATTCGACCGTGCGCGACCGTTTGTTGCTGCGCGGCGGGATGGCGCGGTCGCCCCCGATTGCATCCAGTTTTGCCAGCACCTGGGCATTTTGGTTGCTGTGAAAAAAGTCGGCGCGCTGGGCGAGGGACAAGGTGCGGCGCTCGGGTCCAAACTGCCAGATGACGGGCGTGCCGTTCTTGTTCATGTGCAGGCTGCCGCGGTCGACATCGGTCAATATCAAGCCGATGCTGCGGCTGCCGGTTTTGGGCAGATAGCGCGTGTAATAGATGTTTTCTTCGTAGGGGATGGGCTGGTAATTGGGCGCTTCGAAGTTCGGGTTGGGCGGGTTCTTGGCTTCCAGCGATTCCAGCGCGAAGGCGAATTGCAGGGCGCGATCATCGGCCAGCGCGCCATAATCCACGCGCTCCATTTCCTGGCGATAGGGTTCGGGGATCATGAAGATGCCTTGCCCCAGCGAGATCGGCTCCTTGCGCAAGTTGTTCAAAGCTTTGCGGCGGGGAGAGTGGGCGTCTTTCTCCTCGTCGGTCATTTCGGCGAAGGTGCGCGTTTCGCCCGCGGGGATGAAGATATCGTCCCAGCCAAAGCCATTGCTGCCGCGCAGAGTCTCGGCGATTGCGCCGCCAGTGTGCCCTTCGCGGATGTGGACTTCCGCGCCATCATACAGCGCCAGCAACACTGTGGCGCGGGCAGCCCGGTCGCGCCCACACAGCCAGCTTTCGGCGATCATGCGCCGCATTTCGTCTGCTTCGGCGAAGTCTTTGATGTAGGTGCCGGGTCGTCCGCCCAGTCCGCGCAAGGCCAGCGAGGTCTCTTCGATCAAGATGGGGTTGCAGTCGTTGGCTTTGTAGGCTTCGATGGCTTTGTGCCGCGCCACTTTGTAGACGTCGAGGCTTTGGATCTCTTCAATATCCAGCTTCACGCCGGCGACCTGGTAGCCTGGCAGCAGGCGGCGGATTTCGGCGAGCTTGCCGCGGTTGGCCGTGGCGACTTGCAAAGTGTGGCTGTGCTGGTCGCGGGATTGCAAGCTGTTGATGACCGTGGGCTCGGTCTCGTAGAGTGGTCTGGGCATGAGCGCATCTTTGGGAGCGGCTGGTGGAAGGTGCTTGAATCTGTACCACAAAGACCCTGCCGACACAAAGGGCAGTGGTTATTGAATCATTGTCTGCGCTGATTGCCTTAAATCTGCTCCAGACGCCGCGGATTCCAGACTTGCTCGCAGATTTGGCGATATAGCTGCTGGCGCTGCAGTATGTCGGCGCGTTTGAATTGCTCGTGCGCTTTGAAAGGCAAGCCGCTGCGATCTACGAAGTTGGTGAAATTGGGGTTCTTCTCTTAGGTCTGCGGGTGCAGCGAGGCCGCCAGCAAGTTCTGCTTTAGATAGTGCGGGAGTTTATCTTCATAAGGCATATCGCCGAAGCTCTGGTTTGTGCCGCGCGGCAGCAGGACCAGCCCGCCAAAAAAATTGCGATGCCGCTCAAACTGGGATCTGTCGCTGAATTCGTCCTGGTGATTGTCAAACTTGTTCGCCCAGATGTGCTCAATCTCTAGGGGGCGGCCTTTGGCGTCCCACATATAGTTGACGAAGGTGGTGGTGTTGCCACACTCCCGCTCGATCCAGGCGGTCATGCGCGCCAAGAGATAGCGAATGTTGTTGCCTGAAGCTTTGTTCAGGAAGTATGAGCCCCAATCGCCCCAGCTATCGATGCCCTGGAAGCGCTCGTCTGCGCTGTAAAGCAAGTCGAGCAGGATGTCGCGCAGTTCTTCGACAGTCGTGTTACGGATGCGCTTGGCGATGTTGAACATGGTGTAATACAGGGCGCTATAGCCGCTGCGTCGCCTGTGCACCATGCGCCGGGCGAGAAAGATATCAGCGAAGCTCGTCACCAGGCGGATCTTGCGCGCGACCGTCTCGACATTGTCCTCCAGCCGCAGCGGCGCCATCGCCAGCATGAACTGCAGAGTGAAGTTGTTGTGCCGGTTGTAGTAGAGCTCTTCGCGCCCCGTTGTGAAGTTGTAAGCCGCGCGGTGCATCGCCATATACTGCCTGGCGAAAAAGCCGAACTGGCGCGTGATGAAGTCATAGAAGGCATCAGCGCTTTGCAGCCCAAGCCGCGCATGGTTGTCGCGCACCCAGCGATGGAACTTGTCGACCTGTTCAAAGTCGCGGTTGGCCGCGCCCTTCTTGCGCTCGCGAATCGTCTGGGCATATTTGGCGCGCAGCCAATGTTTGATGACGACCTCGTCTTCTTTATGCCACAGCTGCTTCAGGTCGCTTGTCAGCCGCTGCCACTCCTTGTTGGCAATTGCTACGCGCTTGCGCTGTGGCAGCGCGTTGTCATCGCCGATATTCGCCAGCAGATAGCCTTTGAGCATGTCGGTCTGGCTCAGGTTGACGCCGCGGTCGTTCATCGTCTCGAATATGGTGAAGGCGTCATCGTCCGATTGCGCTTCGATCTCGACCAGGTCGACATTTTCAATCAGCCAGTCCACAAAGTAGGGCAAGACATCGCCTTGCAGAGATTCGGGGAATAGCTCGTCAAGCTCATCGTAGCGCGCCACCAGCTTGCTCACAGACGCGCCGCTGTGCTCATCGACCGCATACGCGCCCGTGTCGAAGAGCGACCGCATGCAGTCGACGCGCTCGGGCACAGCGATGTTGAAGTCCTTCTTGCCAAACTGCATAGAGAAGATCAATGGCGATACATCGAATACAGACGGATTCTCCTCGCGCAAGTTGTGGATATGGATAAGCAGCAGAGTTAACGTGGTCAAGCGCTGCTGGCCATCTACGATTGATTTTGTTCCCGCATCGGCTTTGGTGATGATCGTGCCGAGGAAGTAGTGTGGATAGCTCGCCACCCGGCTGCGTTCGTGCGCTGCGTCATAGTTGACCTGAAAGCGATGCTCGAGGTCGTTGAGCAGTTCTTCGACCTGGCGACGCTCCCATACATATTCGCGTTGATAAAAGTCGATGTCGTAGCGGACGCCCGAAAGCAACTCGCGCACAGATTTCGTCTGCGCCTGGACTTTGCTCATCCTGTCCTCTCTGTCTGCGGGTGACACAACAAGTCTCGCCCCTACGCTTCCCATTCTGTGACGAGCGACACAAGACCGCCCTGCCGGGCTTCCCCCCGATTCTTCGGGGGGACTGAGGGGGGTATCGCCTCGCCCTCAATCCTCCAGCGTGCTCAGATCCCCCAGCGGTTGACCGAGCGCCTGGGCTTTCAGAACGCGGCGCATGATCTTGCCACTGCGCGTTTTGGGCAGGCTTTCCACAAACTCGATCTGCTTGGGCACGGCGATGGGACCGACCTCGTGCCGCACATGCGCCTTCAGCTCGGCTTCCAGTTCATCGCTGCCTTCCGCCCCCGCAACCAGGATGCAGTAGGCATAGATCACATTGCCGCGCAGCTCGTCGGGGATGCCGATAACCGCCGATTCGGCCACCGCGCTGTGACTGACCAAGCCCGATTCCACTTCTGCCGTGCCCAGCCGATAGCCGCTGACTTTCAGCACATCGTCATTGCGTCCGATGACCCAGAGGTAGCCGTCTTCGTCGCGGCGCGCCGTGTCGCCAGCCAGATACCAGCCCTGCGCGGCGTATTTCTGCCAGTATTGGCTGATGAAACGCTCGTCATCGCCATAGACCGTGCGAATCATGCTGGGCCAGGGAGTCTTGATGACCAGGTCGCCATCTTCATTGACGCCGACTGGATTGCCGTCTTCATCGACGATATCGACCTCGATGCCCGGGAAGGGGCGGGTGGCGCTGCCGGGTTTCAATGCGACCGAGGGCAGGGGCGTGATCATGAAGCCGCCGGTTTCGGTCTGCCACCAGGTATCGATGATGGGGCAACGTTCTTTGCCGATGACGCGGTGATACCAGCGCCAGGCTTCGGGGTTAATCGGCTCGCCGACAGAGCCCAGCAGGCGCAAACTGCTCAAGTCGTGGCGGTCGGGATAGTCTTCGCCAAAGCGCATCAGGCCGCGAATGGCTGTGGGCGCAGTATAGAGGATGGATATGCCGTATTTTGCCACCAGCTGCCACCAGCGGTCGGGTTCGGGGAAGGTCGGCGCTCCTTCGTAGAGGATGCTGGTTGCGCCCAGGATGAGCGGCGCATAGACGATATAGCTGTGTCCGGTGATCCAGCCGGGATCGGCCGCGCACCACCAGCGGTCCTCTTCTTTGATATCGAATGCCCAGGACAAGGTGGTCGAGGTATAAACTTGGTAGCCGCCGTGCGTGTGCAAGACGCCTTTGGGTTTGCCGGTCGTGCCGCTGGTGTAGAGGATGAAGAGCGGGTCTTCGGCGTCCATGATTTCGGTTTCGGCTTCGGGCTTGGCATGCGGCAACGCCATCAGCTCGTGATACCAGTGGTCGCGCCCGGCTTGCATGTTGATGGCCTGCCCGGTGCGCTTGACGACGATGACATCCTTGACAATGTCGGAGCGCGAGCAAGCTTCGTCGACCGTGTCCTTGAGTGGCACGATCTTGCCGCGCAGCCAGGCGCCATCGCAGGTGAGTAGCACTTTGCTCTGGGCGTCTTCTATGCGCGATGCCAAGGCTTGTTCGCTGAAACCGCCATAGACGACGCTGTGCGGCGCGCCGACTTTTGCGCAAGCCAGCATGGCGATGACAATCTCGGGAACGCGCCCCATATAGATGGTCACGCGGTCGCCCTTTTGTACACCCAGCCCGCGCAGCACATTGGCGAACTTGTTGACCTCTTGCCAGAGTCGCCAATAAGACAAAGTCACTTCCGCGCCGTCTTCGCCTTCCCAGATGAAGGCCAGCTTGTTGCGCTTTTCGCCGCTGACATGGCGGTCGAGGGCGTTGAGGACCATATTGGTTTTGCCGCCGACGAACCACTTGTAGAAAGGCGCATTGCTGTCATCAAGGACTGTGTCCCATTTTTTGTACCAGCTGAGCGTTTCGGCGCGCTCCGCCCAAAAAGCCTGGGGGTCCTGGCGCGCCTGGGCGCAGACCTCTTCGTAGTTGGGCACATTGGCATTGGCGACCAGCTCTGGCGCGGGGTGGTACCATTCGCTGGTGGGTGGCGTGAATCCTTGTTCTGCCATGAGAAGCTCCTCTTCTGTGCAGCGCTGTCCGCGGGTGCAAGATCATGCGGCAATTCGCCATAGTATAGACGAAGAGCGTATTGTGTCGACAGAGCGATTGACGGCGCAGCGATTGTCGCAACTGTGACTCTTGTTCAGGCTGGCGGCGGCGTATATTCGGTTCTTTTGCTGACAATTGACTATAGACTATAATTGAAGCGAAGTCTCCTTAACAGTTGCCGATAGGGATGGCAGGTATGACGCGCTCGACACAATTCATTTTGTTATTGCCGCTTGTTCTGGCCTTGGGCATAAGCGCGCTGATGTTGACTGCGCTGGCTGATGAAGCTGGCTGGGGATATGAAGGCGAGGCGGGACCCGCGCATTGGGCAGAGCTTTCGCCCGATTTCGCATTGTGCGCAGAAGGCGCTGCCCAATCGCCAATCGACATCGCCGGGCCCAGCGAACTTAATCTGGTGGATATCGAATTTCATTACGGCGCGACAGCCAACAATATCTTCAACAACGGGCATACCATCCAGGTCAATGTCGATGCTGGCAGCGCCATCGTCTACAACGGCATCACCTACAATTTGCTGCAATTCCACTTCCATCTGCCCAGCGAGCACACGATAGACGGCGCAGCGGCGGCTATGGAAATCCACTTTGTGCATCAAGACCCGCGCAGTGGCAATCTGGCGGTGGTCGGCGTGCTGCTGGTGGAGGGCGCAGACAATGCGGCTTATGCGCCAGTATTTGACAACCTGCCCGCCGATGTTGGCGAGCCGATGGCGCAGGGAGCGGTTGTTTCGCTGGATGCCTTGTTGCCAGAATCGCGCGCATTCTATACCTATCAGGGTTCGCTGACGACGCCGCCTTGCAGCGAGATCGTGCGCTGGCTGGTGCTGGATGCGCCGCTGCAGCTTTCGGCTGAGCAGATCGCCGCCTTCGCAGCCGTTCATGCTGGCAATGCGCGACCGACTATGCCGCTGGGCGCGAGGGATCTGTTGCGCGATATTGGCTAGCGGCTACTTCGTTTTGCGGGGCGGGGCGCTGCTGTCGCGGATGACGAGCTGGCAAGGCATGACGATTTGGATCGGCACATAGCGCGGGTTATTGATAATCCGATGCAGCCGTTGCATGGCGATGTGCCCCATAGCGAGGCGCTCGCTGGTGACGGTGGTCAGCGCCGGCGGCGGATAGGCATTGGGCGGCATATCGTCATATCCAACAATGCTGAAGTCTCTTGGCACTTGCAGACCGGCTTCTCGGAGCGCCGAGATGGCGCCTTGCGCCGTACGATCGCTCACGGCGAAAACGGCTGTCGGCGGATCGGGCAATGAGAGCAGCGCCTTCATCTCTCGATAGCCTTTGTTGGGATAGCCGCTGGACATGGGCTGCTGGACCAGCTGCCGATCCACAGCGAAACCAGCCTCGACCAGGGCATTCACATAACCGTGAAAGCGTTCGGTGAGGCTCTTGTATTTCTTTGGACCCTGGATGATGCCGATGCGCCGATGCCCCAGTTCGATCAGATGCTGGGTCGCCTGATACGCGCCGCGATAATTGTCGACGACAACGCTGTTGACGGCTTGCAAATTGCTCTGGTTGTCCACCGTGACCAGCGGCATTTTGCGGTTGGCGATGAGCTGGAGCAGTTCATCGGTAATATCGCCACCGCCCAGCGCCAAGAGGCCCACAACAGAATCTTCGGCGACCAAACGCGGCAAGGCTTTGGTCGATTCGCTAATCACGCTGACAGCCATGCTATAGCCAATGCGCTCGGCTTCTTTTTGGATGCCGGTTGACACATCGGCATAGAAGAGATCGCCAGTCAACAAGGTGGGCAATTTCTCGACCAGCAGGCCGATGAAGCCTTTGGACTTGCGCCGGGAGTCGTGGTTGCGCGGCACATAGCCCAATTCGTCGATGGCCTCGGCAATCCGCACCTGCGTCTCTACGCCGATGCCGGGACGATTGTTGAGGTACATGGATACAGCCGATGGCGATACACCTGCCAGCTTGGCCACATCCGTGATGGTCGGTCGCGCCATGTTATTTGCCTTGACCACTGTTACTAAACTTGTGGATAGTTTACTAAAATATTGCTGGCTGTCAATGATCCCAAGCCTGGGACAGCCATATTATTGGGGCGAGACTTGGCTCATCTAGGCATCAATCCGCCGAGATTGCGCTATCGCAGCGGCTGCCAGAGCCACGGTCATACTAAAACAGTTGTCATCCTAGATAAATTATACTAAAGTTTGGCGCGAATGTCTTGACCTATTTTAGTAAATGGTGTATAGTTTGTGTGCTGCAAAACTTTGGATTAGAAGGAGTAAGAACCATGTCTGGCAGATTTTCGCGTCGAGAGTTTCTGAAGTACACCGGGCTGGGCAGCGCCGCCGCGTTGGCCAGCGCTTATGGCTTGCCGCTTTCGTCTGTTTTGGCGCAAGCCCCCCCCAGCGACACCGCGGGTAACCTGGTCATTTACAACTTTGGCGGTGCGCAGCAGCAAGAGATGTACTCCAACGCCATCGGCCGCTTCAACGAACGTTATCCCAATGTCGTCGTCGAAGACCTCTATATCCCGTGGCCCGAAGGCTGGGGACATTACATCACCAACCTCAAGCTGCGCGTTGCCAGCGGCTTGCCTGTCGATATCATCGCCATCGCCATCGAAGGCACGCGCGAGACGATCTTTGAAGACCTTGTGCTGCCGATGGACGATGTCATTGCCGGCGACTCCGACTTGCAGGCGATTGTCGATGAAGTCGAGCCTGTGCTGCACGACGCCCTCAAGGGGCCGGATGGCCAGACTTACTACTTCACCCGCGAGTGGAACAATATGATCATCCACTACAACCCGGTCAAGTTTGAAGAAGCGGGCTTGGATCCGCCGTCAACAGAATGGACCTGGGAAGACTTCCTCGAAACGGCGCTGACCTTGACCCACGGCGAGGGCGGCGACAAGCAATTCGGCTTCGCCCTCCCCTATTTCAACTTTGGCTTGACACCCTGGTGGCACACCAACGGCACCGCCACATTGACCGAAGACTGGACGCAATCCAACCTGGATGATCCCAAGATGCTGGAATCGGTCAAGTTCGTCCATTCCCTGGTGCATGAACATGGCGTCGCTCCGTCGGTCGAAGGCGTCAATCCTTATGAACTCTTCCCGGCTGGCACAGTGGCCATGACTGGCGCTGGACGTTGGCCTTTCGCCAACTATGTCTCCACCGATTACCGCGATGTCGATATCACGCCCTGGCCCCGCAAGCGCGCTGGCACGACTGTCTTCGGTTCCGGCGGCTGGGCAGTGTCGAAGTCGGCGAACAATGTTCCGCTGGCGATTGAATTGATCAAAGACCTGGCTGCTTTCGAAACGGACGAGGAAGCGGTCGCTATTGGCACTTCCCTTCCCGCCCGCCGCAGCGCCACAGAAAACGAAGTCTTCAACAGCTTCCCCGCCAACGCGCATCGCTTTTTCGGCAGCCTGGAAGACATCAAGCCGGTGCCCTCGCCAGCAAACTTCGCCGAGCTTGAGAGCATCTTCATGCGCCACATGGATCAGATCATGGCGAACTCGCTCACGCCCGAACAAGGTCTCGAAATGGCGCACATCGAATTGAGCGCCGCCATGGACAAACTTGCCGAGCGAATGGCTGGTTAGGACTAATAGGAAGGTCGGGGCGGCTGGTATGGTCGCCCCGTCTTGTCAAAACGAATTGCTGCAAAGGCGACTGGCGGCTTGTGTTACAAATGACCTTGCAAGTTGTGCTGCACTAAAAGAGATCAAGATGCGCAGAACCACGATGCACAAGCGCGGCATGTTGCCCGAAATCACGCCAAAGCGCCGCGAAGCCATCGTTGGCTATCTATTTATCCTGCCCACCTATGTCGGCTTCGTCATTTTCATCCTCTATCCCCTGATTGAATCCATCCGCATCAGTTTTCTGGAGTTCAGCATTCTGCGCGAGTCCACCTATATCGGTTTGGACAACTACGCCCACATGCTGGGTGATTCGCGTCTGCGCATCGTCTACATGAATACGATTATCTTCACCCTGTTCGCGGTCTTTTTTAATGCCGGGGTGGGATTGCTGCTGGCGGTCATGCTCAATCGGCGTCTGCCCACGCTCATGCGCAATCTGTATCGCTCGGTCTTCTTCTTTCCTGTGCTGGTGGCGCATACCTATATCGCCGTGATCTGGCGCTTCTTGTATCAGCAAGATACCGGCGTGATAAATTATTATCTGAGTTTTTTGGGCATCGAAGCGATACCCTGGCTGAGCAATGTTCACTGGGCGATGGCGGCCATCATCATCATGGATGTATGGAAGAATACCGGCTTTGCCATGCTGGTCTTCCTGGCTGGGTTGCAAAGCATCCCGCACGAGTACTATGAAGCGGCGCAGCTTGACGGCGCGAATGAGCGGCAGTTATTTTTCCGAATCACCATCCCTTTGTTGAGTCCGACCATCTTCTTCATCCTGGTCATCTTCATGATCGGCGCGCTACAGGTCTTTGATACCATTATCGTGCTGACCGCAGGTGGCCCGGGCGATGCCACTCGCAGCGTCGTTTTGTACATTTGGGAACTGGCATTCCGCAACTTCAACATGGGATACGCGGCTGCTGTATCCATGACTCTCTTCGCTATCATCCTGGTGCTGACGGCTTTGCAGTTCGTCATCAGCCGCCGCTGGGTGCATTACGAGTAGGGTGGCAAGTTCTGAAATGAAAAAGCGCTGCCGAGGCAAAATAGACAGGCGCAAAGTCTGAGGCGACAGAAAATCATGGGACGTAAAAGCAAGCGCGGGATCACCATAAGCGATGTTGTCTCGTATTCCCTTTTGACCATCGCGGCGATCCTGGTTGCTATGCCCTTGCTCTGGATGTTCTCGACTTCGCTGCGTCCCACCTCCGAAAGTTATCAGCTGCCGCCACAATGGTTGCCGACAGAATTCCGCTGGGAGAATTATCTCGCGCCTTTCGATTCCAGCGTGCCTTTCGTGCAACTCTTCATCAACAGCATGAAAATCACGCTGGCGGTGACCTTGGGGCAACTGGTGACCTGCTCGCTGGCGGGTTACGCTTTTGCCCGCCTGCGCTTTCCGGGTCGCGAGTTTCTATTTCTCTTGCTGCTGGCTTCTTTGATGGTGCCCGGGCAAGTGACCATCATCCCGATCTTTCTGTTGATGCGCTCGCTGGGCTTGATCGACAATCATCTCGCCATCATCCTGCCCGGTCTCATCAGCGCCTTTGGCGTCTTTTTGATGCGGCAGTTTTTCAAGCAGATGCCCCAGGAACTCTTTGATGCGGCGCGGGTCGATGGCGCCGGGCACATCCGCTCTTTCTTGCAGATCGCTCTGCCACTGGCCGGTCCGGCTCTGGCGACCCTGGGCATCATCACCTTCAACGCCATCTGGAACAGCTATTTCTTGCCGCTGATCTTCCTCAATTCCTGGGACAACTTCACATTGCCGCAGGGCATCGCCCTTTTGACAGGCTACATGGGCGCGGGCAATCCTTCGGTGGTCATGGCCGCGGTGACGATGGCGATTTTACCGGTGCTGGCCGTCTTCCTCGTGGCGCAGCGCTGGATTATCGAGGCGTTGACTCGCGCTGGCATCAAGGGCTAGCGGTCTCTTCATCATTAGCATATTTCACAAAGGCATATCACCATGACAAATCTGCCCGTTCTGACAAGCTATGATCAAGACCACCTGCGGCGCATCGGCTTGCCACTGGGCGGCATCGGCACTGGCGTCGTCTCCTTGGGCGGGCGCGGCAACCTGCACAGCTGGGAGATTGTCAACCGCCCGGCCAAGGGCTTCGATCTGGACCAGACATTCTTCGCGCTGTATACGCGGACTGCCGACGGAAACACGACGGCTCATGCGCTGGAAGGCGTCATCCCGCCGGCCGATTATGAAGGCGCTCGCGGGGCGACAGTGCCCAATCACGGCTTGCCGCGTTTTCGTGAGTGCCGTTTCGAAGCCGCCTATCCTTTCGGCGCGGTGCATCTTAGCGACGCGGATGTCCCCCTGCGCGCCGAGTTGCAAGCGTTCAATCCGCTCATCCCGACCGACAGCGAAAACAGCGGCATCCCGGTGGCCGTGCTGCGCTATGTGTTGAGCAACGATACGGACGCGGATATTGAAGCGGCGGTTTGTGGCAGCCTGCGCAATTTCATCGGCACAGATGGCAGCAGCGGCGCGCCCAGCAACAATGTCAACAGCTATCGAGAAGCAGACGGGCTGGCGGGCATCGTCATGGAATCGGCGGGACTTGACCCAGACGCTCCGCAGTGGGGTACGTTGGCTTTGGCGACGCCGCTGGATTCCAACAGCCGCATCAGCCATCGCCAGGCTTGGGCGAACCTGAGCTGGGGCGACAGCCTGCTGGACTTTTGGGACGACTTCAGCGAAGATGGCGCGTTGGAAGACCGTGAGCGTGGTGGCAAGGACGACCCGACCGGCTCGCTTTCTGTATCGCTGACGGTGCCGGCTGGCGGTTCGATCGCAGTTACTTTCTTGCTTTGCTGGCGATTTCCAAATCGCACAACCTGGCATGAGTCGGGCGCGAATCATCCGCAGAGCACGGTACAAGCAGGCGCGCGCATTGGCAATTATTATGCAGAGCGCTTCGCCGATGCCTGGGCAGCCGCCGCTTATACCCACAGCAAGCTGGACTGGCTGGAAAGCGAGACGCGCGCTTTTGTCGAGGCATTTTGCAGCGCCGATTTGCCGCACCAGGTCAAGGAAGCGGCGCTTTTTAATGTCAGTACGTTGCGCAGCCAAACGGTCTTTCGTACGCCGGACGGTTATGTATTCGGTTGGGAAGGCTGCGATGACGATATGGGCTGCTGCTTTGGCAGTTGCACGCATGTCTGGAATTACGAACAGGCGACTGCCTTCTTGTTTGGCGGGTTGGCGCTGGGCATGCGCGAAGTCGAGTTTGTCTATGCCACGCGCGCCGATGGCGGCATGAGCTTCCGCGTCGACTTGCCTTTGCAGCACGCGCGCAGCTGGTCGCTGGCGGCCGCGGACGGACAGATGGGCTGCCTGATGAAGCTGTATCGCGATTGGCAGCTGTCTGGCGATGCCGACAAATTGCGCGAGCTGTATCCACATGCGCGGCGGGCGCTAGAGTTCTGCTGGCTGCCCGGTGGCTGGGATGAAGACAAAGATGGTGTCATGGAAGGCTGCCAGCACAATACCATGGATGTGGAATATTATGGGCCGAACCCGCAGATGGGCATCTGGTATCTGGGCGCGCTGCGGGCGATGGAAGAAATGGCACGAGCGCTGGACGACAAGGATTTCGCCGATGAATGCCGCGCGCTCTTTGAAAACGGCAGCGCCTGGATCGATGCCAACCTCTTCAATGGCGATTATTATGAGCACGAGATCCGCCCGGGCGGCGGGCGCGACAGCATTCTGCCAATGCTCATCCACGAAAGCATGGGCGCGGCCGACCCCAGCGAACCCGTTCTGCAGCTGGGCGCGGGCTGCCTGGTCGATCAACTGGTTGGGCAATTCCTGGCGCATGTCTGCGGACTGGGCTACTTGGTGGCTGCCGACAAGGTCAAGCAGACGCTCAACAGCATCATGCGCTACAACTTCAAAGAGACCATGTACGGGCATTTCAATCACATGCGCAGTTATGTGCTGAATGACGAATCGGCGCTGCTGATGGCGACATATCCGCGTGGCAATCGGCCTGCGCGTCCTTTCCCCTATTGCAACGAGGTGATGACCGGCTTCGAATACACCGCGGCCGTGGGCATGCTCTATGAAGGCGAACTGGACGATGGCCTGCGCTGCATCTCTGCCATTCGCGATCGCTATGATGGTCAGCGGCGCAACCCGTTCGACGAAGCCGAATGCGGACATCATTACGCGCGCGCAATGGCAAGCTGGGCGGCGGTGCTGGCTTTGAGCGGTTTCCACTTTTCGGCAGTGGACAAGTCGCTGCGTTTTGCCGCGCCAGACGCAGAACAGCGTCACTTTTGGTCGACTGGCTATGCCTGGGGCACATGCGATTTGCAGCCTGGCGATGGCGCTTGCCAGGTCGATTTGACTGTGCTGGGTGGCGAGCTCGCGCTGGATTCGCTGACGCTGAGCGGGCTGGGGCAGCTGCAATTCGACTCGACTCGGCGGCTGTACAAAGGTGATGCGCTGCAGTGTGAGGTGCGCGCGGGATAGGCCTCTGTTCCATCACGGTCGGCTCTCCTCGACCTGTACGAGAAATTGAAACCCCTGCTCCTCTGTGGCATAAAGCCTTTGTACCCTGCTGGCTCTGTGGTTAAATGACGCACGACGATTTGCCAGCTATCAGGAAAGGACCGCCATGCTCGCCAGCCTGAGCCCGGGACGTTATCGCGGCTTGAAAAATGCCAGCTTGTCCGCTGCCGATACGTTTGGCATCGTGGCTTTCGACCAGCGCGGCAGCTATCGCAAAATGATGGGCGCCGACGCTAGTTATGCGCAGCTTTGCCAGGTCAAAACCGAGATCATTGAGGCATTGTCGCAGTCTGCCAGCGCTGTGCTGACCGACCCGATTTATGGCATGGGCGCTGCGCTGCGCATGAGCCCGCGCGCAGGCTTGCTGCTGGCTTTGGAAAAGAGCGGCTACAGCGGCGATTCCAGCTATCGCAAAACCGAGCTTATCCCCAGCTGGACTGCACAGAAAATCCGCCATGCTGGCGCGGATGCAGTCAAATTCATGGTCTATTACCACCCGGAAAGCGGCGCGCTGGCAAACGAGTTGGAAGCGCTGATAGGCAAGGTGGTTGCCCAGTGCCATGCCTGCGACCTGCCTGTATTCCTGGAGCCGATGTCATACAGCTTGGATGCGGCGGTATCCAAAGACAGCGCCGAATTTGCCGAGACGCGACCAGCTGTCGTCATCGAGACAGCGCGCCGACTATCGCGCACTGGCGCTGATGTGCTCAAGCTGGAAGCTCCGCAGGACATCGCGCAGAACCAAGACGAGGCTGCCTGGCATGCGGCCTGCGAGCAGGTCAGCGCGGCATCGGCTGTGCCCTGGGTGCTGCTTAGCGCCGGGGTCGACTTTGCGCAATTCGAGCGGCAACTGCGGGTGGCCTGCGCGGCCGGGGCGAGCGGATTCTTGGCGGGGCGCGCCATTTGGAAAGAAGCTGCTCCTATGTCCAGCGCTGCGCGGGCGGACTTTATGGCTGGCGTGGCGGCGAGGCGACTGGATGCGCTGCTGGAGATCGCTGCGCGGGATGCTCGTCCCTGGAGCGACTTTTATGCCCCGCCGACATTTGATGCGACTTGGTACGAGTCGTATAGCTGACTGATCGGCAGAATCCGCACGGGCTATGCCTCCTCCCGAGTTTTCGGGGCGGTATTCAACTTGCCGCTGGTCGGGTTATAATTCCTGCAAAGTAATCATTCTTGGGTAGCGGTATGCAGCGTATTTGCCAACATCGGTATATATTGCTCGCGCTGATTGCGTTTACGATCTACGTCAGCTTCATGTCGATTGGACTTGATGACTTCGATTCGCACACCTTCGCCCTGGCAATAGAAAACCCCGGCGCCGCCCTGGTCACGGTCCATGCCCCCGGTTTTCCCATCTACTTGTTCATTTCAAAGCTTATCCAATTGATTGTTGGTGACACGCGGCTTGCGCTCACGCTAATGAGCGCGATCAGTGGCGCGATCGGGATCGTCTTTGTCGCAAAAATTGGAGCATTGGCCGCTGGCGAAAAAGCAGGCTTTATTTCGGCCGGCTTACTCTTGTTTTCGCCGGGATACTGGGTCAATAGCGAGGTGGCTTTAAGTGACATTCCCGGCATCAGCTTTACCGTGCTCGCCGTTTTTCTATTTTTGCGCGCACAAGAAAAGCGGACTGCGCTGGATCTTGTTGCAGGTTGTTTTGTAACAGGACTGCTACTTGGCGTCCGTCCGCATAGTGCCATTCCCATCGTCATTGCTGGTGTATGGGCGATTGTGAAAATGCGCCAGTTGAGCAGAGTATATTTTCAATCAATTGCGCTCGGCGCAATAGCTGGATTACTGGCGATCAGCATGTGGCTAATACCAATCGCTTCTGCATTCAACGGGCTGGACGGTTATGTCAATCATATTGATACACATCGCAAGCATGTTCTGTCTTCAGACTCGTTATTTAAGTCCGAGATTAACAGCGATACGCTCTCATTGCGTGCGCAAGCTTTTGTGGATGGTTGGATATATCTACTGGCTGGCGGTGACACTTATGCCATCATACTGATCTTGATACTATTCACAGTAGGTTTAATCAAAGCCCCCATCAATAGTCGTTATACATTGTTTTTCATCGTCTGGTTTATTGCAGAAGTCTGCAAGATTTTCTTATTGGTGTCCCTGGAACGTCCTCGTTTGTTCTTGCCGGCTTTGGTGCCGCTCATACTCTGGGTCGGATTGGGATATGCTCACTGGCGCGGGCGTTTCAGACTCTTGGGCAGCGGCCTAATCTTGCTTGTCATAACGTTTCTCTGGCAAGCGCTCCCGCTCGTTGTAGTTTTGACGCAGATCCCACCTCCACCGGCGCAAGCGGCAAGCTATATCCTTACAAACTATCCACAAAGTGATGATGCGCATATAGTATCAAAGGGTTCATTTCGTGCGTTGCAATATCATCTAAAAGAGTATCGACAACTCTACACGCATTTCTTTACCGCCGAAAGATTAGCGCAATCTATCGCAACTGCTCAACCGAAATATTTAATAGTTCTGGATGTGGATTCTTTTACGCCTGAAAAATACGACGCTTTAAATTATGAACTCAATTATGTGAAAATAGATGATCATTTGTTTGAACGGGATGCTCGAATTTTTCCACAACACGCAACTGTTAGCTTGCAAGTATTCACCCCAGAGCAAAATCTTAAGTCTGATTTACTACATTTACTGGAAGCCAAACTAGAAACTAGACAAATTGAGGTGGGTAATCCACATGATGCAATGTATTTTAGTAAAGGGTGGTATTCTACAGAAAACATCGGTGGCGTTTGGGGCAGATGGGCAACTCAATCAGCATCCATTCGCATAACGCTTGAACCAAGGGACACATTCATGCGTTTTGTGTCGGCACCGTACCTGCCAAATCAAATGGTCACACTATCAGTCAACGATGAGTTTGTGGATACAGTGGCAATTGATGCGATATGGGGGGATTACGAAATCATGATTCCTGCCGATGCCATTCAGTCGGGCATCAATACGATTACTCTCGCACATGCAAAAGCCGAATATCCAGAGAACCACCACCGACGTCTGGCAGCCGCCTATCGGAGTATTCATTTCGACTGGATTGCCAGTGACTAGAGTTTGTAACAGATGTCTTGCGCTGCCAATTTATAGCGCAGGCTAATTTATCACTTGCCAGAAAGGGGCGTCTTTTGAGGGCGCGGGAGCGCCTATGTCGCCGGTTCTCTTAACTTAGCTCCCATGCCAGAACGCCAGTGTCCACGCGTCGCGCCCCAAGACGGGGAAGGGACTTTTGCAGCATCTGCGCAGGATTAGAAGCACCTCGCTCATTTGGGGAGACGGGTTGGAGTAGATGCCCGCGACGGCAGCGCTCACCACTTGTCCGGAGAAGCCTTCCATGCTCATCATCGCCAGCCACAACGGAACAATCGGCATCCGCCAAGCCATGGCTGCCCTGAAAAACGGCGACAGCGCCATGGACGCGGTGGAGATCGGCACGCGCCTGGTCGAAGCCGATCCCAGCGATCACACTGTCGGCTGCAACGGCTATCCCAACATCCTGGGCGAACTCGAACTGGACGCCAGCATCATGGACGGGCGCACGTTGGATAGTGGTGCGGTGGCGGTGATGCGCGGCTTTCCTTATGCCATTTCGGTGGCTCGACAGGTATTGGAGCGCAAACTGCCGCATGTGCTGTTGGCTGGCGAGGGTGCAGAGCGCTTTGCCCGCGAGATCGGCGCGGAAGAGCGGGGCGAGATGCTCAGCGACGAAATCCGCCAGGTGTGGCGGGCGCGGCTGGCAACTGTAGGGACTGCCCAGGATGTCGACAGCCGGCCAGACGAAACAGCCCTGCTGGACATGGTCAAATTTGCCACCGATCCCGAACGTGTGGCGGGCACGGTCAACTTCATCGCTATCGACAGCGCCGGCGATATCTGCAGTGGCGTCAGCACCAGCGGCTGGGCGTGGAAGTATCCGGGGCGCATCGGCGACTCTCCCATCATTGGCGCGGGCAATTACGCCGACAACCGCTACGGGGCTTGCGCCTGCACAGGCATGGGCGAAATGGCCATTCGCGCGGGGACGGCTCGCAGCGTCGTCCTGTATATGCGGATGGGCATGGCGCTGGAGGAAGCGGCGCATACCGCCATGCGCGACCTGCGCGATCTGGGTGGGGAAACCATCGGCGACATGAACCTGATCGCGCTGGATAGGCACGGCGCGCATATCGGCTTGTCGAGCGAGGTCGGGCGCAAATACATCTATCAGACGGGCGATATGCTGCAACATGCCGAGATGGAACGCGGACTGGTGGATCTGCCGCGACGATGGGGAGCCAGGCGGTAGACCAGCGGTGGACGACTTCATAAAAAATCCCCGCAATTGTCGCATTGCCATGCCCGACTGCGCTACACTATTCGCGTGCCGCATGGTGACGAGAACTTACGCATGTCTGAAATGCCTACGACCATCGCCATTTTCGGCGTAACTGGCGACTTGGCGCGGCGCAAGCTGCTGCCGGCGCTCTACAGCAATTTCATCAAGGGACGTCTGCCCGAGCCGCTGCATATCGTGGGTGTGGGACGGCGCGAATGGACAGGCGCGACGCTCATCGACCACACGCGGCAATCGCTGCACAATCACGCGGCGGGCATGGTAAACGAGGCGGATTGGGCGCGCTTCCGCTCCACCTTGTCGTATTGCAAGGTCAATCTGCCCCAGCCAGCGACTTATGCGCGGCTGCAGCGCGACCTGGACGATATTGATGGTGGCTGTGGCAATCGCTTGTATTATCTGTCGATAGCGCCGGCTTTTTACCAGGATGTGGTCGTCAATCTGGGCAGGCTGGGGCTGGCAGCAGAGCGCGAAGGCTGGCGGCGCATCGTCATCGAAAAGCCATTTGGCTATGACCTGGGCACCGCGCAAGCATTGAACCGCGCCTTGCACGCTGTCTTTGACGAATCGCAGATTTATCGCATCGACCACTACCTGGGCAAAGAGACAGCGCAGAATATCTTGTTCATGCGCTTCGCCAATACCATCTTCGAGCCGATCTGGAATCGCAGCCATATCAGCAATGTGCAGGTCACGGTTGCCGAGACGGTGGATGTAGGCACGCGCGCCGGTTATTACGATGAGTCGGGCGTGGCGCGCGACATGATGCAGAATCACATGCTGCAGCTGCTTTCGCTGATCGCCATGGAGCCGCCAGCCGCATTTGACGCCGCGGCGCTGCGCAACGAGAAGGTCAAGGTCTTGCAAGCGGCGCGCCCGGTCATGCTGGCCGATACCGTGCGCGGGCAATATGCGGGTTATCGAGAGGCGGAGGGCGTCAACCCGGCTTCGAATACGCCGACTTTCGCCGCGCTGCGTTTGTTCATCGACAACTGGCGCTGGAAAGATATTCCTTTTTATCTGCGCTCGGGCAAGGCGCTGCAACAAAAGACCACCCAGGTCAACATCCAGTTCAAACGCCCGCCCAACAGCCTGTTTGAGTTGACAGAAAGTGGCGATTATTCGCGAAATATGCTGTCGATTTGCATCCAGCCGGACGAAGGCATCCATCTGACTATCGAAGCCAAAATCCCCGATAAGTCCATCGCGCGATCGGCGGATATGGAGCTTCATTACAAGCATGCCTTCCGCGTCGACAACCTGCCCGATGCCTACGAGCGGCTGATTTTGGACGCCATCAATGGCGATGCGCAGCTCTTCATCCGCAGCGACGAGATCGAAAGCGCCTGGCGCATCGTCGACCCGATCATTGAGGGCTGGGCGCATGACCCCCAGGCGCCGCCCATGCAGATTTATGATGTTGGCAGTTGGGGTCCGGCTGCGGCTGACGACTTGCTTTTGCGCGATCAGCATTTGTGGCGTATCAGTTGCTTGCACGACGAAGGAGCATAAATCAGTGAACCGGATGAATTACGACTTCAAATCGCGCCGTTCCATGGTCAGCGCGCGCCGTGGCATGGTCGGCGCCAGCAACCCGTTGGCCGCCCAAGCGGGCCTCAACATCCTGCGCCAGGGCGGCAATGCGGCCGACGCCGCCGTCGCTGCATCAGCGGCGATGAATGTCATGGACCCCGGCTCCTGCGGGGTCGGCGGGGATTGCTTCGCGCTCTACTTCGACGCCGCGACCAAGCAAGTCACAGCCCTCAACGGCAGCGGACGCGCGCCTCAAGCATTAACGCTGGAAACCGTCTGCGAGCTGGGCTGGCAGCGCATGAACCCCTTCCACGCCCACAGCGTAACTGTGCCCGGGGCGGTGCGCGGCTGGCAGGACCTGCTGACGCGGCACGGCACGATGACGCTGGCTGATGTGCTGGGCGACGCCATCCACTACGCCGAAGACGGCTATCCCACCGCGCCAGTCGTCGGCCACCGCTGGGAACGCTCCGGCAGGTTCCTGCGCAGCGCCGCCAATGCCGAAGACTACCTGCCGGATGGCGAAACGCCCAAAGCCGGGCAGGTGCTGCGTTTGCCCGGGCTCGCGCGGACCCTGCGCGCCATCGCCGAGGGCGGACCCGACGCTTTCTACACCGGCCCCATCGCCGAAGCCATTGTTTCCTCGCTGGATGAGCAGGGCGCTGTGATGACCCTCGCCGACCTCAAAAGCCATCACTCCACCTGGGACAAGCCCATCCACAGCGATTACCGCGGCGTCACCGTCTACGAATGCCCGCCCAACGGCCAGGGGCTGACCGCCCTGATCGCCCTCAACATCGCCGAGAACTTCGACCTGGCGTCGTTGCCCTGGGATTCGCCCCAGCGCCTGCACCTGATGGTCGAATCCATGCGCCTGGCTTGGGCTGACGCCCATGAGTACATCGCCGACATGAGCAAAGCCGATGTGCCGGTCGCGGAACTGCTCAGCAAAGAGTATGCGGCTGAACGCGCGGCGCTCATTCACCCCTACTACGCCGCCGATCCGCCGCCCTCAGCCGGTGAACTGCCAGGCGGCTCGGACACGATCTACCTCAGCGTCGTTGACGGCGCCGGCAACGCCTGTTCTTTCATCAAGAGCCTCTATATGGGCTTTGGCGTGGGCATTGTGGCGAAGGGCACTGGCGTCTGGCTGCAGAATCGCGGCGCTGGTTTCTCGCTGGAGCCGGGCCATCGCAACGCCCTGGCGCCCGGCAAACGGCCTTATCACACCATCATCCCGGGCTTGGCGCTGAAAGACGGCGAACTCTATGCCAGCTTCGGAGTCATGGGCGGTTTCATGCAGCCGCAGGGCCACTTCCAGGTGATAAGCGCCATGGTCGACGATGAGCTCAATCCACAGGAAGCGCTCAATCGGCCGCGCTGGCAAGTCAGCAATGGCGAGCCTGGCGGCGCCCTGCTGATTGAAGAGGGCAGCCCCTTCAAGACAATGGCCGACTTGGCCGAGCGCGGGCATCGCATCCAGCCGAAAGCCGGGTTGGGGCGGGGCAACTTCGGGCGTGGGCAGATCATCCGCCGGGTCGACGGCGTCCTGCATGGCGGCAGCGAGCCGCGCGCCGATGGGCAAATCGCGGCGTTTTGAGGGGCTCGGCGCAGAGGCAGGGCAGGGCCTGTCGCGTAGACCGAGCGGGGTTGTTATGCCTTACCTCTCCCTCCTTGTGGGACGGGGAGAATGCGGGGAGGAACGAGGATCGCCCACAATATAGGTTGACATAGCCGTACTCAATTTGATATTGCCACTTACATTCATTCAGAAACGTTGTAAACTGCCTACGCTTACAAAGGGTAAGCCATATCCAAGCGCCAAGGAGGAAAACCTGGTGAAACAATTTGCATCCATTTTGCTAGTGCTATCGTTGCTGGTCGGTGTCTTTGCGGCATCGGCGCAAGATAGCGTCGAACTAACCATCGCGACTGTCAATAACCCTGACATGATCGTGATGGAAGGCTTCAGCGATATTTTTGAAGCCGCGCACCCTGGCATCAGCCTGAACTGGGTGGTCCTGCCCGAAAACGAGCTGCGCGCCACGGTCACAACCGATATCGCCACCGGCTCCAGCACCTTCGATATCATCACCATCGGCATGTTCGAAGTGCCACTGTGGGCGGCCAACGGCTGGCTCAACAGCATTGACGCGCTGGCCATGGCAAATCCCGACAATGTCCAGGCCGACTACGACTTCGATGACCTGCTGCCGGGTGTCGTCAAGGGCTTGTCCTACGAGGGTGAACTCTACTCGCTGCCTTTTTATGGCGAATCCAGCATGATGATGTACAACACCGCCAAGTTCGCAGAGGCTGGGCTGGAAATGCCCGAGCAGCCGACCTGGGACGAGGTTCGCGAGTTCGCCTGCGCCCTGCACGACCCCGACAACGGCAACTATGGCATCGCCTTGCGTGGCTTGCCCGGCTGGGGCGAGGGCATGGCGCCGCTGACGACCATCATCAACACCTACGGCGGCCGCTGGTTCGACATGGACTGGGAACCGCAGCTGACAAGCCCGGAATGGAACGAAGCCGTCAGCTTCTATGTGAACCTGGTCAATGATTGTGGTCAGCCTGGCGCGACCGGCACGGGCTTCACCGAAGCCTTGACGCTGATGGCGCAGGGACAAGCCGCCATGTGGGTAGACGCCACCGTCGCCGCCGGCTTCTTGTCCAACCCCGAGCAGTCGCAGATCACCGACACGCTGGGCTTCGCGCTGGCGCCGGTTGGTCCTGTGCCAAAAGGCAACCACTGGCTGTGGGCTTGGTCGCTGGCGATCCCCAGCACGACGGAAAATACCGCCGCGGCGCTGGACTTCATCACCTGGGCGACCAGCCGCGATTACATCCAGTTGGTCGGCGAGACCAACGGCTGGGCGACTATCCCGCCGGGCACGCGCACCTCGACCTACGAGAACCAGGCTTATCTGGATGCCGCGCCCTTCGCGCCGGTTGTGCTCAACTTGCTGACCGCCGCCGACCCGACCGACGCGCAGCGCGACGAAGTCCCCTATGTGGGCATTCAGTTCGTCGCCATCCCCGAGTTCCAGGGCATCGGCACGGATGTTTCGCAGTTTATCGCCGAAGCGCTGGCTGGTGACATCAGCGTGGAAGAGGCGCTTGCGCAGGGCAACGCTCTGACGCGCGACGCAATGGAAGAGGCTGGGTACTACGACTAGCCACTGCATTCTGCTGGCGGGCGGGGTTTTTGTCTCTGCTCGCCAGTCCGCTATAATCGGCATTATTCTTCCGTTAGGGATCGAATCCATGGTAGCCCGAGCAGCAGCCACAGACAGCGACATGCTCTTCGCGATTCGGCGCTGGCTGCCTCTGCCGGCCATCCTGTTCATGGTCGTGGTTACGCAGGTCCCCCTGGTCGTCACGCTGGGTTTCAGTCTGGAGCGCTGGAATCTGCTGCGGCCCCAGCGGCGTCGATTCCAGGGCTTGGACAATTATCCGGATGTCCTGAGCGATCCCAACTTTTTCACCATCATCCTGAATACGTTGATCATCACAATATCGGTGGTTGTCGCTACGCTGGTCTTGGGCATTTTGCTGGCGCTGCTGCTGAATCGTGACTTTGCTGGCAAGGGCATCGTGCGCACCATGCTGATCACGCCCTTTTTGATCATGCCGACTGTATCTGCGGTGCTGTGGAAGAATGTGCTCTTCAATCCGGCATTTGGATTGCTGGCAGCGCTGGCGGCGATGTTCGGCTTTTCGCGGCCCGACATGCTGCAAGATTATCCGATGTTCTCGGTCGTGATTGTGACGGTCTGGCAATGGACGCCCTTCATGATGTTGATTTTGCTGGCGGGTTTGCAGTCGCTGGATCATGACCAGATCGAGGCAGCGCAGATCGATGGCGGCGGGCCTGTCGTCTTGTTCCGCTACATCGTTCTGCCGCACTTGCAGCGCTATATTGAGCTGGCGGTATTGATGGAAACCTTGTTCATATTGAGCATATTTGGCGTCATCTTTGTTTTGACCTCGGGCGGGCCCGGCATCCAGACGACCAACCTGTCTTACGGGATCTACCAGGAAGCCTTCCAGCGCTGGGACATCGGCGAGGCGAGCGCCATGGGCGTTTTCGCCATCATCCTCGCCAACATAGTCGTGCTCTTCTTCGTGCGGGTGTTGCGGCGTGGCCAAGCCGAAGGGGTGACGGCGTGACGCAACGTTCGTGGGTCAGTCCTGGCTTGACGCTGCTCACCTATCTTGTCGCCTTCGCGATGTTCTTCCCGATTCTGTGGATGATCATGACCTCGTTCAAGACCGAGGCCGACGCCTTCGCCTTCCCGCCACAAGTGATCTTTGAGCCTACGTTGGACAACTGGAACATCGCGCTTTTCGATTCCAACTTTCTCGACCATCTCATCAACACGTTGCTGATCACGCTGGGATCGACGCTGGTGGCGCTGGGGCTGGGCATTCCGGCGGCCTATGCGCTGGCTTATTACCAAACGAAGCGCAGCGATCTGACGTTGATGTGGCTGATCTCGACGCGCATGCTGCCCCCAGTCGGCGTGATCGTACCGCTCTTCATCATCTTTCGCGATCTGGGCTTGCGCGACAGTCATACCGGCATGATCATCATCTACTCGGCGATGAATCTGCCCTTGGTCGTGTGGATGATGCGCTCCTTCTTTCTCGATGTGCCCTACGAGATTTTGGAAGCATCGCGGATCGATGGCACGAGCCTGCTGCAAGAATTTCGCTTCATCGTGATCCCGCTGGTGTTGCCGGGCCTGTTTGCCACGGGGCTGCTGTGCATGATCTTTGCCTGGAACGAGTTCTTCTTTGCCTTCAGCCTGACGGTGACGAAAGCGGCGCCGGTGTCGGTGTATATCTCGTCGTTCAAGACAGCTGAGGGTCTGTTTTGGGCGAAGATGTCGGCCGGCGCGACGGCGGCGGTTTTCCCGGTGGTCATCGCTGGCTGGGTGGCGCAGCGTCAATTGGTGCAGGGCTTGACCATGGGCGCGGTCAAATAATCCCAGCGATCACAGAGGGCGGGTTACCACACCTTGCCTCGAAACAATGCCTTTAGGCCTGTGGGCCAGTCATCGCTTGGCCCCTACACCACCCTGAATGAGAGGGTGCTCCAATCCAGCAGATTCCCCACTCCCTTCGTGGCAAATTGTTGGCATAAGGCTGCTCCATGCGTTACACTCATCTCCGGTAATCACCATGTCGATCAATATGAAGAGGGGAGCAGGTCATGAAGAGGAAGCGTATTGGAATAATTGCAGCGCTATTACTACTTGTCGCCTTGCCCTCGTTGGCGCAGGATGTCACCACCATCACCTGGCTCTCGCTGGACTGGCCCGTTGACGATGTCATCGCCGAGTTTGAAGCGCAGAACCCGGACATCAATGTGGAAGCGGAGCAGGTCGGCTTCAACGATCTCTTCGCGCAGATTCAGGTTCGGCTGGGCGCTCGCTCGTCCGTGCCCGATGTCATCTCTGTCGATGTGCCGCTGGTTTCCGCCTATGCTTTCCGCAACTGGCTGCTGCCGCTGGATCCCGTCTTCACTGGCGATGAGGTCGAGGACTGGCTGCCGGCTGCTGTCAACGCTGGCTCCTACGAAGGCACGCTCTATGCCGCGCCTGTCAGCACATCGACTCAGTTGCTCTTCTACAACAGTGGCTGCTTCGACCGCGCTGGTTTGATGCCGCCGGGACCAGACGACCGCCTGACCTGGGAAGAGATCGCCGATATCGCCCAGCAGATGACCTTTGACGACGATGGCGATGGCACGCCCGATGTCTGGGGCTTCATCTGGGAGCAGATGGTGCGCATCTATCAGCTGCAAGTTCTGCCCGAATCGCTGGGCGCCGCGGCCATTGGCGAAGACGGCTTGACCGTCGATGGCGTCATCAACTCGCAAGGGTGGATCGATGCCTTCACCTACTACTACAACATGTTCAATGTCTGGAATGCCGCGCCCCAGGGCGAGGAATTCTGGCCCGCCGACATCTTCGAGACAGGCAACATCTGCATGTTTGTGGGTGGACCTTGGAATATCCCGCGCTTCGCCAACAATGCCGATCTGGAGATCGAATGGGGCGTCAGCCGTCATCCCTACTTTGCCGATGGCGTGCCTGCCACACCGACCGGCAGCTGGCATATCGGCGTGAATGCCAATACAGAAAATCGCGATGCCGCCACGCGCTTCGTGCACTGGCTCTCGACTGGCGAGGGCGCAGAAATGTGGTGGCGCGATGGCAGCGGCGACTTCCCGGCCCAGCAATCTGTGCTGGCGCTCTTCGCCACCGAACCAGAATTCGACGAGTTGCCCATGAGCTATGTGCGCACGGCGGCCGATGAAGCCACAGTCAATCCGCGTCCGCGCGCTGTCACCGTTGGTTTCCTGGAATACGAGCAGATCCTGCAGAATATCTTCCAGGACATCCGCAACGGCGCTGATGTCGAAGAATCGCTGAACCTGGCTGTCCAGCGCATCGAAAGCGAAATGGCGAAGTACCGCTAGTTCGCGCAATTTGCATGCAGGGGGCCGCGCGCAGCGGTCCCTTTTTACCATCTATAGTCCAGCGGAAACACCCGATGCGATCCAAACAGCAGATTATCCCTTATTTGCTGCTGACGCCGGCGCTGGTCTTGCTGCTGGTCTTCAACTTGCTGCCGACCATCGCCACCCTTGTCGAAAGCACCTTCGTCATGTCACTGCGCAGTGGCGAGCGGGTTTTTGCTGGTTTCGCCAACTTCGAGCGCATTTTCAAGGACCCCATCTTCTGGAAGTCGCTGCAAGTGACGGTTGTTTTCAGCCTGGTTGTCAATCCGCTGCAGATCGCGCTGTCCTTGGGTTTGTCGATCTTGATAAACCAGCGCTTGCCTGGCATCGGCATCTTTCGCAGCATATACCTGCTGCCGGTGGCGGTTTCTTTGAATGTAACGGCAATCGTCTGGCGGCTGCTGCTGGACAAAAACACGGGCATGGTCAACGGCATTCTTTATCAGCTGGGCATCGAGCGGCAGCCTTTCCTGCATTCGACGGAGCAGGCGCTGTGGTCGATCATCTTGATCGCCTCGTGGATCGGCGTACCGCTGTGGAGTCTGTTCATTTTGGCTGGCTTGCAAAATATCCCGCCGCCGGTGCTGGAAGCGGCGAAGATCGATGGCGCGAATGCCTGGCAGTCTTTCACGAAAGTTACGTTGCCCTTGCTGCGCCGGGTGCTGGCATTTGTGCTGGTGGCTGATACTGTAGCCAACTTTCTGCTCTTCGCGCCGATTATTCTGACGACGCAGGGCGGTCCACAGCTTTCCACCAACTTGATTCTTTACGAGACCTATCGCCGCGGCTTTTTATATGGCGACTTGGGTGCGTCGGCGGCCATGCTGTCGGTGATGCTGCTCATCGTTTTTGTGATCGTTGGCGTAGAGCTGTATGTGTTGCGCGGGTCGGACTGAGGGGAAGCGCCTGTCGTCATGAGTGCCCATGTCACGAGCAGAACGCGCCGCAACCGCAAACCCCTGCGCGCCTATCTGCTGCCGGCGCTGGTCTACAGCCTGCTCATCATCGGCGTGCTGATCGTGGTGATTCCGTTGATGTGGGCGCTGGCGGCCTCGTTCACGCCCAATCACAAAGTCTTTGAATACGCCTATCCATTCTCGTGGCGCGCTTTGCTGCCAGTGGATTTCACGCTGGAAGCCTACGACAACCTCTTCGCGCGTGGCTTTGGACGGGCAGTGGGCAACACCTTCTTTTTGGCCTTTGTCACAGTTTTCGTGGGCGGCTCGGTCAATGCCTTGGCGGGTTTCGCATTTGGGCGCTTTGAGTTTCGCGGCAAAAATGCGCTCTTCATGGCCATCGTCATGCTGACCTTCCTGGTGCCTGTAGACTTGACCGCCATACCCCGCTATATCCTCATCAACAATTTCGGCTGGATCAACACCTGGCAGGGTCTGCTGATACCGGGCTTGGCGAACAGCCTGGTGATCTTCTTGTTTCGACAGTTCTTCGCCGAGATCCCACAAGAGCTGATTGATGCGGCGCGGGTGGATGGCGCGTCGTGGCTGCGCGTGTTGGTGAGCATTGTGCTGCCGATCTCGAAGCCGGTGCTGGTGGCGGCGGGCTTGCTCATGTTCATCAGCCAGTGGAATTCGTATTTTTGGCCCCTGCTGGTTGCGCCAAGGCAAGAGCTGCGCGTCGTGCAGGTCGAGATATCGCTGGCGGTGGGCCAATATGGCACGGTGTGGAACGAGCTGCTGGCTGGCTCGATGATCGCCGCCATCGTGCCCATCCTGCTGGTCATGCCCTTCCAGCGCTATTATGTGCAGGCGATCACGGGCACAGGCTTGGAGTAAAATGAATATTTGCGCTTGGATAGCGTCTGCGTTATATTGTTCGCGCATCTGTCATGTTTGGCAGACGATGCACAGTTAATCTCAAGGGAGGCATGTATGAAACGGTTCAAACTTTTGTTCAGCATAGTTGTTTTGCTCTTGGCGCTCAGCAGCGTCGGCGCGCAGGATGTTACGACCGTCTCGATGTGGTTCGCCGAAGGCGCCACGCTCGATTGCTGGGGTCCCATCCTGATGGAGTTCAACGAAGTCGACCCGGGTGTGCAGTTGGAAATCGTGCCTCAGGCCGATACCTGGAACGCCACACGCACGGCTGTTGTCGGCGGGGGGGGGCCTGATATCGTGCGTACGCCCGGACCGTCGTTTGTCTATGAGATGGCGCAGGCCGGCTTGATCCTGCCTTTGGACAACTTCTCCGAATCGATGAACTGGGCCGACTTCTTCTTCGACTGGGCGCTCGACCTCGGCAAGGTCGATGGACAACTCTACAGCCTGTCCGATGAGCTCGAAACCCTGATCATGTATTACAACACGGATGTTTTCGAGGCGAACGGCTGGACGCCGCCCGAGACGATGGACGAGCTGAATGCGCTGGGCGCAGAGGTTGCGGCGGCTGGATACACCGTATTCTCGCATGGCAACGCCAGTTGGCGTCCCTCGAACGAATGGTTCGTCGGCGAATACATGACCCAAATCGCGGGTCCGCACAATGTCTACCTGGCGCTGACCGGGCAAATCCCCTGGACTGACGAAAGCATGGTCGAGGCGATGGAAGTCCTGGACGAGCATATGCAGGCTGGCTGGTATGGCGGCGGCTTGGACCTCTACTTCACCAACGAGGGTCCCACCCGGCGCGCGATGCTGGCTGATGGCGAAGCCGCCATGAACATCGAAGGCAGTTGGGCGATCCGCGAATTGAGCACCTATCACGACGAGTCGGGTCAAGGTTGGGACTGGGTCTCTGTGCCCAGCCAGACCGGCGCCGACCACTTCACGATTGGCATGGGCAATACCAGCTCCATCAACGCCAACAGCCCGCATCCAGAAGCAGCCGCGCAATTCCTGACCTGGTACTTCTCGCCCGCGACCCAGGGCAAGATGCTGACCAGTTGCCTGAAGGGTCCCGCGCCCGTCAGCATCGGCGAGGATGTCATGGGCGAGCTCGACCCGCGCATTGCCAAGGTCTATGCCGACCTGTCGGATGCCTCTGCCAACGACCGCTATGGCTACACCACCTGGACATTCTGGCCGCCCAAGAGCGATGTCTACATCTACGAAGAGGTAGAGCGCGTCTGGACCGGCGAGATCACCGTCATGGACTATCTGGAAGGCTTGAACGAGCTCTTCGCCGAAGAGTTGGAAGCCGGGGATATTCCACCGATTCCAACCCGATAAGTTTTCGCAATCTGGCGCTGGCCGTCGATTCAACGGCGGTCGGCGCTTGCAACGCCCCCAACGCGCGGGAAAGGCATCAATAAAATGACGGCACTTACCCAGCTAAAGCCCATCAACATAATCGAAAAGCTGGGCGATGAAGCCTGGCGGCGCAAGTTCTTGCGCAATGTCATCATTCCCTGGATCTTCATCGCGCCGTTGTTGATCGTCCACATCTTTGTCGTCGCCATACCGGCCGTGCAAGGCGTCTATATGTCCATGACCGACTGGGGCGGCATCAACCCCGATGTCGAATTCATCGGCCTGGAGAATTACCGAGAGCTCTTTTTCGAAGACCAATCTTTTGCCAAGGCGATGAACAACACTATCGTCTGGATGATATTTTTCTTGACCGTGCCCTTCATCATGGCGCTCTTTTGCGCGACCCAACTGGCACAAATCAAGCGTGGCGGCATGCTCTATCGCAGCATCCTTTTCACCCCTTATATCCTGGCCAGTGTTGTCACCACCACTATTTGGAAGAACCTCTTAAATCCGAAGCAGGGCATTCTGGCCGCCACTGCCCGCGCGGTGGGCATCCAGGATTTCGAAGTTGCTTTTCTCGGTCGTACCGATACCGCCCTGATGTCGATTGCCTTCATCGACAACTGGCACTTTTGGGGCTTTTTGATGGTCCTCTTCCTGGCGGCGATGCAAGCCATCCCGCCTGTGCTCTATGACGCCGCCAAGATAGACGGCGCAAACCGCTGGCATGAATTCCGTCATGTAACCCTGCCCGGCATCCGCCCCACCGTGCTCTTTATGTTCATGATGGTCGCGATCTGGTCTTTCCTGGCGTTTGATTATATCTGGCTGACTACGCAAGGGGGACCAGGCGGCGCATCCGAAGTCATCGCCACCCTGCTATTTAAGAACGCCTTCCTGCGCTTTGAAGCTGGCTACGCTGCAGCGATGGGCGTGGTCATCAGCATATTTTCCGGCTTCATCATCATGATCTTTGTCATGCTACGCCGCAGAGGATGGGATATATGACAGCCATCGGCAAGGTATCAATCCGCAATACTGCCTTTCGACGTGGGCGCAACAAGGAACGCAGCAAGCTCTTGGTCTTCAACCATACCGTGCTGCTGTTTCTGACTGCCTTTGCCGTCATTCCGCTGGCTGTCTTGACCTTCAATTCGCTCAAGACCGAGCTCGAGATCGGGCGGAACCCGCTGGGACCACCGAATCAATTCATCATCGAAAACTTCGCGGAGGCATGGGATAAAGGCAATTTTGCCGTCACCATGCGCAACAGCGTCATCTACGTGGTGGTTACGATTGCGGCTGAATTGGTGCTGGGTGGCTTGGCGGCTTATGCCCTGGCGCGCAAGCGACCGCCCGGCAGCGACCTGCTGATGCTCTATTTCCTGGTCGCCTCGACCATCCCCATTTGGATGTATATCGTCCCGCTCTTTGTGCAAATGCGCACGATGAAGTTGCTGGGCACATTCCACGGGCTGATCCTCATCTATATCGCCGGCAACGCTCCATTGACTATCTTCCTGCTGCGCTCCTACATGATCGACTTGCCGCGCGAGTTGGAAGATGCCGCGCGCGTCGATGGCGCCAACGAATTCCAGGTATTGACGCGCATCGTCCTGCCCCTGACGAAACCCGGCTTTTTGACCGTGGGCTTGGTGGTTGGGATTGGCGTCTGGAACGAATACACCCTGGCGCTGACCTTTGTGCATGACCCAGGCCGATTCCCGGTTACCACCAGCTTCGCCAAGTTCGTCGACCGCTTCGATACAAATTGGGCCTTGACCAGCGCTGGCGCCATCATCATCCTCTTTCCCGTCCTGGTGCTCTTCCTGGCGCTGCAACGGCAGTTTATCGAGGGCTTGGCAGAAGGCGGCATTAAGACCTGACCATGTTTTATAACGAGAATAGGAGCATTGTATGTCCCTGCCCAAGGATTATCTGGAACGCGTCTATGCCGGTGTGCTGGGCAAGCTCATCGGCGTGTATCTGGGCCGCCCTTTTGAAGGCTGGTCTTACGAAGCTATCACGGAGCATCTTGGCGAAATCAACTATTATGTGCACGACCGGCTGAATGCGCCGCTGATCGTCACCGATGATGACATTTCGGGCACCTTCACCTTTGTGCGCGCGTTGCAAGATTATGGCTATGACCGCGACCTGACCGCAGCGCAGATCGGCAAGACCTGGCTCAATTACCTCATTGAAGAGCGCACGGTGCTGTGGTGGGGCGGCTTGGGCAATTCCACCGAGCACACGGCTTACCTGCGCCTGAAGAAGGGCCTGGACGCGCCAGCCAGCGGCTCAATCGCCACCAACGGGCAGGTGGTCGCCGAGCAGATCGGCGCGCAGATCTTCATTGACGGCTGGGCGATGGTCGCGCCGGGCGATCCCGAATTCGCCGCCGACCTGGCTGGCCGAGCCGGCAGCGTCAGCCACGATGGCGAGGCGCTCTATGGCGCGCAATGCCTGGCGGCCATGGAAGCGCAGGCTTTCATCGAAAAGGACATCAACAAGCTGATCGACACTGGGCTTTCGGTCATACCGAAGGACTCGGTGATCTATGCCATGATCAATGACATCCGCGAATGGCACGCGACAGAACCCGACTGGCGGGCTGGGCGCGAGCTGCTGGCGGAGCGCTATGGCTATCACAAATACGGCGGCAACTGCCACATGGTGCCCAACCATGGTTTGATGATCTTCTCGCTGCTTTATGGCGATGACGACTTCCAGCGCACCTTGATGATCGTGAACACAAGCGGTTGGGATACCGATTGCAACTCGGGCAATATCGGCTGTTTGATGGGCATCAAAGACGGGCTGGCGGGTTTGTCGACAGGTCCGGATTATCGCGGACCAGTCGCCGACCGCCTCTACCTGCCGACTGCCGATGGCGGGCGCGCCATCACAGATGCTGTATCCGAAACGATCAGCCTGGTGAACACCGGGCGCGCGCTGCAGGGCATGGAGTCGATCGCGCCCAAGGGTGGCGTTCGCTATCACTTCGACTTGCCCGGCGCGGTGCAGGGGTTCATGAATGACGACTCAATCGACTCGCGGGATGTCGTACGCATCAACAATGTGCATGCGCCGCAGCTGAGCGAGAGCGGGTCGCGCTTGTTGTCGCTGGATTATGCGGGATTGGCGCCTGGACGTGTTGGACGGGTCGAGACGGCTGTCTTCGTGCCCAGCGCCGAGGTCGGCAAGTACTTTGAAGGCCGTGGCTATAAGCTGCTCGCCAGCCCCAAGTTGCAGCCTGGGCAGACCGTGCGCGCGCGCGTCATCGCCGACGAAGGCAACAGCAGTTCGGTCGATGTGTCGCTGCATATCCAGCATTACAACCGCGAAGATGACACCGTCGTGCTGGCTGGGCCGGGGCAGAGCATGTCCGCTGGCGAAAGCGCCCTGCTGGAATGGCAGGTGCCCGATCTGGAAGGCTATCCGATCGCCAGAGTCGGCTTGCAGATCTGTGGCAACGGCGGCGCAAGCGGGCGCATCTATCTGGATTGGCTGACCTGGGATGGCGCGCCCAATGTGCGCTACAAACGCCCCTATGTGCGAGACTTCGCGCGCTGGAATCCGCCATCTGGCAAGGGTTTGATGTGGAAGAAGGCTTGGGTCAATGGGCTGGATGCCGATATGATGTGGACCATGGCCGACTTCTTCCCCGAAACGTATCGCCTGCTGCAAAACAACGGGCGTGGCTTGCTGATGCAGGGTTGCCGCGAATGGGACGATTATGAGGTCAGCGCCACCATGACGCCGCATATGTGCCAGGCAGGTGGCTTGGGCGCGCGCGTGCAAGGCATGAAGCGCTATTACGCTCTGCTCTGCGATTCCGATCGTGTGCGCCTGGTGGCCACGCTGGAAGGCGAAGACACTGTGCTTGCGCAGGCAGATGGCGGCTGGAACTTCGGCGAGGCTTGCGCATTGCGGCTCAAGGTGCAAGGACAGACCCTGGCTGGCTATGTCAACGACAAGCTGGTTGTCAAGGCAAAAGACCCGCAGATGACTTTGGCTGGCGGCGGCATTGCGCTGATCGCCGAGGAAGGTCGAATCGCCGTCGATGATGTGGCGGTGGCGCCGGTGTAAGCCCGTCTGCCCGGACAAACTTTAGTACCTTTAGTGTCTTTGTGGTTACAATGTGCATAGCCACTTGGACTTCGTGAGACGGGTTGACGTTGCCATGACAAAAGCGCGCATCCTCTGCTACGGCGAAATCGACCTCGATATCTACTTGGCGCTGGATCGCTTGCCGACCTGGGAGCTATCGGCCTGGGTGCGCGACGAATTCGACAATGTGGGTGGCGCGGCAGCCAACAGCGCCTTGTGGCTGGCGAATTGGGGCTTGCCGACTCGCTTGGCTGGGCACGATTTGGGAGCGGATGCCCCGGGCGCGGCTGTGCGCGAAGTCTTCGCCCGCTATCCGCAGTTGGATGCGCGCTTTGTCGCCGAACACGAAGGCTATCGCACGCCTCGCTGCCAATGCCTGGTCTTGCCCGATGGCGAGCGCAGCTTCATCACGCACTGGCTGGACGACATGCGCATGACGGCGCTTACAGACGCCATGCTGGACGGCATAGAATGGATCAACCTGGACATGTCTGGACCAGACGAACCGCGTGTGCATGCGGCGCAGCTGGCAAGTTCCAGAGGCGTATCGGTGTTGGTCAACGATATTTACCGCGCCGATCATGCGCTGTTGCCCTTTGTCGATGTGTTGGTGATTTCGGCGGCTGTATCGCGCAGCAAAGCGCCAGAAGTCGATCCGCTGGAATTGGCGGTGGTTTTGGGCGCGACCGGTGATTGCGCTGTGATCGTGACAGACAGCAGCCAGCCCGTCACTATATTCCAGAAAAATGGCGCGCGCAGCCAGATCATGCCGCCGGCTGTGGAGGCTCTCGATACCACCGGCGCTGGCGATATATTCAAGTCGGGCTTGGTCTATGGCTTGCTGGGTGGCTTGCCCACCCCCGAAGCGGCGCGCTGGGGAGTGGCGGCTGGCAGTGTATGCTGCAAATACGCGGGCACAACACAGACGCTTGCGCCGCTGGATGAAGTGCGTGCTATGCTGGATGTGATCTCATGACGCCTTTTGTGAGAATGCAGCCAAACCTGCCCTATCGCGAAGGCGTCAGTGATGTGGGCGCTTTGTTCCTGGGGCTGTTTTGTTTGGCGCTGGGCTTGACCTTCTTTGCCCGGGTGGATGCCTATCAGCCGCTGCGCAGCCATGGCGAAACTACAATCGGCAAATGGGTAGATGGCTTCATCGAACCGCGCACGGGACGATTTCAGGTGATCTACAAATTCGAGCTGGATGGCAAGTTTTATCGTGGAAAGCAAGATATCGCGCCCGAAGACTACGGTGGCGACGGCCAACCGGTGCCCGTGCTCTACCTGCCCGCCGATCCAAAGTTGTCGCGCGTGCTGGGTGGCGAGGCGGTGCTGCACAGCGATGCCCTGATGCTGGCCTTGTCTGTGCTGGGCATTCTGCTGTCGCTGCAGCATATCTACGCCTATTATCGCGACGGCGCGTCCTGGCTGGTCTTTCTGTGGCGGCAGTTGCGTCACGTGGTCTAAGCGCAGCAAACCCTCAGGCCCGTTCCACCCAAATCGGCGATGCCCAAGCCCACTGCCCGTTGCGCTGTCGCACGCGCGCATAATACCAGTCGCGCTGTTTGCCTTCGCCCTCGTGTGTGATCGTGAAGCTGTGCCGGTATTCATCCGCTGGCAGGGCGCGATGAAAGACGAAGCTGGGCGAAACAAAGCCGCTGGTATAGAAACTGCGCGCGCCTTTCAACAATTCGCTGATTGGCAGCCTACTATCCAGGCCATTGATGCGCGCCTGGATGAATGTGTTCTCGCCGGCCTTCAAGGTTAGCGTGATGGCTTGGGTGGCGGCGCTGCGGACAGTCGCGTTGCGCGGCGTTTGCGTGCGCAGCCGGACTCGATTGCCCGCATAATCCAGGTGGCTCAGCACGCAGGGCGTCACATCGTCGATGACGGGGATGCCGATATCGTGCCCGCGCAGGTGCGGCTCGATGTCCAGCAATTCGCCAGCGAAGATGCGCAAATCGACATCCCAGTCGGTCATCGTCTCCAGCTCGCCCCAGCCCATTTCCAGGCGCACTTTCAACGGCAGGCGAATATCGGGGGCGGCAACCGGCGGCGACTCGCGGTGGATGACGCGATTCTTGTGCAGCACTTCAATATAGTCCAGCGCCGACGCGCCTTCGACAGCCACAGCGATTCGGCGGTTTTGCGCGAAAGGGATCACGCTCCCCATGGGCTGGTCATTCAGCGAGAAAGCCAGCGCGATGCGGTCGCCCGTGATGGCATAGCAGCGGCGATTTTGCAGCGCGTCCCAGACAGCAGCGCGGGACAGCGATTTTGCCCAGACAGCCGCTTGCCCATAGCCATAGCTGCCCGGGTGGGCGCTGTGATGATCGCTGGAGCCCACAAAGCCGAAGATATGCCCCTGCGCCAGGCCGTATTGCGCTGTGCTGCGGCGGTCGCGCGGACCCATGGCGTGCAGGTAAGCTGGATCGGCATCGCTGTGTTCGCTTGCGCCATGAAAAGACATGATCTCGACCACGGGCGAAAGCTCGGCGGTGGTTTGCGCCCAGTTGATGCCGCGGAAGCCCTGCAAATAGCCGATGTGATGCGGGATGAGCAGGCTGGGGTGGGGGTGTTCGCGCAGCCGTTGGCGAAGTTCTTCCACATGCGCGACATGGAAGATGTCTGGCGTGGCAATATCGCGGAACAGGATGCAGTGGTCGCCATATTGCATGGAATGCCACTCGAAGCTGGGGAAAGTTAGGAATTCGCCGTCGCGGTTGGCGGCCTCTGTGGCATGCAAATAACCCGCCCAACCAGCGCGAGCTCGTTGAAAGCCCTGCCGATGATAATCGACCAGGTAGCCGAGTCGCGGATCGTCCTGCGGCATATCGTCCCAATGCCCGTGCAAGGTTACACTGGCGAAATCCAACTGCAGGCGGGCGTTGTGCAGCGCATCCGCCAGGCTGCCTGCCCCATAGCTCAGATTGCAGTGGTTGTGAATATCGCCGAAATACAGCTGAAAATCGGCGAAGGCAGCGGAGTCAGGCATCGAATTGGAAGAGCGAACAGCCGCCATCCAGGGTCAGGATGCTGCCAGTCATGTAGTTGGTCTGCGGACTGGCCAGGTAGACGACGGCGGCAGCGATGTCTTCGGGGCTGCCGGGCGCGCCCAGCGGGATGACTTTGGCGACTCGCGCGGCATATTGCGGCTCTTCGCGCAGTTGCCGCCCCGCCAGGCCAGCCGCCACGATGCCCGGCGCAATCGCATTGACGCGGATGCCATGCGCAGCCAGCTCGCGGGCCATCTGTTTGACCAGCATGTTCACCCCCGCTTTGCTGACGGTGTAGGCGGTGATCTCGGGCCAGGGGATCTGCGCGACCCAGCTGGATGTCAGGATGATGCGCCCTTGCGTGCCATCGGCGACCATGCGGCGGGCGGCGCTCTGGCAGGTATGAAAGCAGCCGCTCAGGTTGATATCCAGGTGATTCTGCCAATTTTCGGCGCTTAGCTCGAGGAAGGGCTGGGCGTCGACGATGCCGGCATTGGCGCAGACGATATCGACTTGGGGCAGGCTGGCAATCGCCTCGTCAACAGCCGCGCGGTCACGCACATCAACTTGCCTGTAGTCGGCGGGATTGTCCTGTTCTGGCGGGACGATATCCCAGATGACGACATGCGCGCCCTGCGCCGTCAGTTGCCGCGCCATCGCCCCGCCCAGATCGCCGCTGCCGCCTGTTACGACTGCTGTTTTGCCACCCAGCATGTTCGCTGCCTCTTCCGGTCAACTATTTGGGGAAGGAAGTGAACGAAGGTATCTCTCTTCATACTGCCACTCTTCAAGCGTGCGGGTGACCAGACCGGCAGCCGGGCAATCGAGCAGCGTCATGTTGGGACCCCATTCGCAGTTTTCGCGAACCCAGCGGCAATGGGGGGAGTTCGTCAAGTCGCCGTCGCAATGAGATATTCCAACCACAGTTCCGAACTTGCCGGGTGGATGATGCGCGGCCACCAGGTCCGTCGCGGCATTATCCATACGAACGCAATCCGACTCTTCGTTCACCTTGGTATAGCCATTATAAGGTATGCCGGCGTATCGATAGGCTGAATGACAGGCGTAGTGGACGAGGGAAGATACATAGCTGTACACATTCCACTCATGCACCGAATACGCGATCGTGCTGTAAGGACTCAAGCCGCAGGTTCCCGCGGGATAACCATGGCTACTGCCGCCGGGAGTGGTCTCATTGACCAGGTACAAATTGGTTTTTACATAGTCATACCATTGTGGCGCTCGGTCGCGCAGGGCGTCGAGCGCTTCCGTAATGATGCCATGAAACAGGAAGGACCCGTTAATTGTTATTGGGTGTCCGCTTGTTGGCGCAGGCGATAACCCTGGCTGGGATTGCGCCGGGCATTCATTTCGCTGGTAAGCCCAGTAACCGTCGACCCAATCGCGCTCGCTCTGGCACTGGCGATCCACGAAACAGCAATTGTCGATGTTGGATGGCGTCTGCCCGTTGGCTGCCGGTGCGGTGGCGGGCTGTGCTGGCTGCTGACCGAGGCGGGTGTATTCGACCCAATCGGCCAGCCAGGCGATCTCGCCGTCGCGCTCGATCTTCAGCCAGCGATTGTTTCTGCCCACGACTTGCAGCACATCGCCGGCCAGCGCATTGCCTACAACCGGGCTGTTGAGGCTGTAGGATGCGCGCAGCCGGACGGTAAAGCGAACCTGTATTTGATAGCTCTCCGCCAGCGCGACGCTCGCAGATAGCAACAGGCTGAGTATGACCGCCAGGTGTTTCGCATTCATATTCGCCTTCCTTTGGCGCTAATGCCACCACTGCACAGCCGAATCATGGATGTTTTCTATGCTGCATTGAAGCTGAGTTCGCCGGCCGCGCTGCTCCCGACGCAAACCTAGGCGCGCGCGTGCCGACTGGCCTCGACCTCTGCTATGGGGCAATATCCTTTGGGCAACGAGCGATTCTCGTAGAAGCCAATATTTCGCTGTAATTCACATGAGACCAGGTTGCACGCTAACTCTTCTGACGCATCAACGATAAGTCCAGGATCAATAATGTATTCGAATCCGGCTTCATGCCAATGGATGTGGCATGCCTCGTGAACAAGGACATCTAGCACTGAGAAAATGCTCCCTTTAAGAGTTCCGCTTTGGACCCAATCGCGGTACTCGGTAAGCAGCACTGTCCGTTCCGCTGTTAAAGCTGCGCCAAAGAACGAGGGGTTGTCTTTTTCAATGAGTCGATCGACGGCGCTAAGGATATAATCGTGCCATTTCTGTGGTGATCGCACCTGCGCATAGTCCAGCGCTTCCTGCATAAGGTTCAGAAAAAGGTCCGATCCTTCCATGACAATCCCGTGAATCGTTCTTTGCCCAGGGGATGTCCCCGGCTGAGATTGCGCAGGCGCGTTGCATTGATTGTTCTGGAATGCCCAATAGCCGTCTGTCCACTCTTGGTCGTTGCTGCATTGGCGATCCACGAAACAGCAGTTGTCGACATTTGCCGGAGTCTGCCCGTTGGCTGCCGGTGCGGGCTGTTCTGGCTGCTGACCGAGGCGCGTGTAGCCAACCCAATCCGCCATCCAGACGATTTCGTTATTGCGCTCAATCTTCAGCCAGCGGTTGTTTCTGCCCACGACTTGCAGCAATTGGCCGGCCAGCGCTTTGCCTATAACCGGGCTGTTGAGGCTGTAGGATGCGCGCAGGTTGGTTGTCCAGGTCACGCGGATCTGGTAGCTCTCGGCGAGCGTGCCGCCAGCCACAATCAGGAGAAACAGTATTGCGGCAGCGCGAACAATCTTCATAATCAACCTTACCTCAAATCAATTATGCCCAAGTGTAACATGCCCCCCGACAGGGATACGAAACCGATTCGGCAAACAGCAAGCGCGCACAGGCCAGCGAGCGCCCCGACACCTCGATTGTAATGCTGCCAGCGACAACTTCCAATTCCGCGCCGTCATGTTCAATCGGATCGCAGAGGCAGGCTGAAGCGATATCCAGGTTGGGGAATGTCAGCCGCTGCTCGACTGCTTCGTTGCCCAGGTTCATGGCTTGCACAATAATCCCGCGTCCATCGGCGGCGCGTTTGATGCGCAATTCGCATTGCCCCTGTGGCTCGGGAACCATGAAAGTGCCGCGCCTGCCCAATGCCGCGCCCGGCGCCCGCACCAGCAGCGGCGGCAAGCAGGCATCCAAAGCGAAACGCGCGCTGGCGGCCGAGTCGTAGCTCGCGCCCGATGTCAGGTGATAACGTTGCAAGATGGCTTGCCCCTGGCTGGCTTTGAAGTTGGTGTCCCAATGATTGTGCAGCGCCCAGGAAACCAGTGTGGCTCGCCGCGCATCCAGCTTTTCCGCCCAGCGCCCGGTGGTGATGCCGCCCAACTGCAGCAGCGGCGAATCCAGCGGCACGAGCGTGACCGACGCGCCAGCATCGCCCGCCTCTGCCCAGCGCTGAATGCCATACCAGTCGCGGCAAGAACCGGGCAGCTGTTCGCGCTCGGGCTGCAGGGGCAGGCCATTCAGGTCGAGGTGAAAACTATGCTGCTGCAGATTGAGCGGGAAGGGCACATAGACGGCTTCGGCATCGGTGACGAATTCTTTGTCGATGAGCATCTCCAGGCAAAGCGCCTTTTGATGGTGGGGCAGGCTGAAACGGGCGCAGACGGTCTTTGCTCCGCGAGCGCGCAGACGGACTTCGATTTCCAGGCAGTCGGGCAGCTTTCGTGCGGGCATGACCTCCACCGATGTGGGACCGCTGCGGCGGAAGGGCGTGTCGCTGTGACGGATGCCGAAGTCTTCGCGGTCGAAATCCAGGGCGAAGATAGCGCGGCGGTCATCGGGATGGTCAACCCATTCATAGATGTATTGCCCAAAAGCCCAGATTTCGTCCTGCGCGACCAACTCGCGGTCCAGTTCTTTGTCGTACCAGCTCGACAAGCCGCCAGTTTTCGGGTCGATGCGCAGGCGATACCAGCGGTTCTCCAACCTGCCAGCGCCGATTGCGGTGTCGGGCGGGGCTGAAATCCGCGAGGGCGCGATGACCTCGTAGCTGAATGCCGGCAGCTGGGCTTGCAGCATTTGATCGCTGGGCGCGTCCCCCAGCAGGGGCGGGTCTTCGCGGTAGTTGCCGATGAGGAATTGCTCCAGCATGCCATGTGGCGCGGCGCCACCCATATCCGGCGGCAGCGGATAACGGATTGCTCGCTCCCAGCCGCAGGGATTCAGCGCCAGGTAATGGTAATTGTCAGGGGCATCGGCAGGGTTGGCGCTGATGTATTGTCCCCAGCGCCGCCAGGCATGACCCTCGGGCATTGCGCCAGTGATCTCGTTTGCCAGGGCGCGTCCGGTCTCTGCCAGCAGCTCGTGCGTCAAGCCATAGCCGCCATAGGCAAAGCTGGCTTTGCGATTGAAGCTGGCGCGCGTGAAGGGCGAGTGCGGCCGGCGGATGCTGGCAAAGCCGCCCCAAGTGTGTTCATCGTAGAGCGATACCAGATGATAGGCTTCGTCAATGAGCGCCTGGTCGGTCCCGTCTACTTGAGTCGCCAGCAAATCCAACATGGGCAACAACTGCTCGGTTTCGCGGTTGAGGCTGGTTTCATAAATAGACGAGCCGACTCCATCCGCCCACCAGTCTGTCCAGTCGCCGCGCCAGTCAAAGAGCGACTCGCCATAGTCGTCGTGCAGCATCTGCGCGAAGCCGTCGATGGTGGTGAAGATAATGGGCGGTTGGCGGCCCGCGGCATTCCAGTCGCGCGCGAAATCGGCCATGTGCGCCAGGGGCGGACCATTGTCTACGCGGGCTGGATGGGTGATCTGGGCGTATAGGAAGTCGTAGGGATACTCGTCGCGCGCTTCCAGCTGGGCGATCTGCGCCGGCAGCAACTCGTCGACGAAGTTCATATCGCTCAAGCCATAGCGGAAGATGCCGTAGAGATAATGCGGACCATTGAAGGTGAGCAGGCGTCCAGCGGCGGGACCATGCCACCAAAAGGCGTTCAGGTCGGGCTGGGGGCGCGCGCCGCGGTGCATATTGATGGACATGGTCAACGTGTCGATGCCGATGGCTGGCAGCAGATCTGCCCACAACCAGGCGACGCCGTTGACATCGCATTGCATGGCGGAGCGGATCGTCAGCCCATAGTCATCGCGCAGACGCCGCACCGGCAGCAAAGAGCGCAGCATGCCCGCAACAGAAAGCAGGGGTGTCCAGTGATACTGCATGCCGGCCACGGCCATTTGTCCGCGTTTGTGAAGCGCAAGGAAGCGGTCGACCTGGCGCGGTGGACGTTGCTGGAAGTAGCGCTCGACAAAGGAGGTCACTTCGCAAGTCCACTTGTACTGCGCTTCTGGCGGGTAATGGGCGGTGGCTTCTGCCAGCTCAATAGCCTCGTCGATGAAACCGAGATGCTGACGGAAGACTGTGTCCTGGTGGTCGGTATAGCCGATATCGGTGTGGGTGTGGCTGATGAGGTAGATGCGCTCGATCTTTGGCATGGCAGGCGCTCCCTCAGGCGATTAGCGCGCTCAATACCTGGTCGTGCAGGATGCCGTTGCTGGCGATGATGCCATCGCCGCTGAGTGGCGCTCCGCCTTGCCAGGAGGTGATCGTCCCGCCAGCGCCTTCGATGACCGGCACCAGCGCGACAATGTCCCACAAGTTCATGATCGGGTCGAGCATGATATCGGCATAGCCGGTCGCCACCAGGAAGTAGCCATGGCAATCGCCCCAGCTGCGGTTGAACTTTGTCTTGCCCAGCAACTGCTGGAAGGCGCTGCCATTCTGATACTTGCCGACATCGATGAAATCGGTATAGCAGAGCACGGCGTCGCCCAGTTTTTTCGTCCCGCGAACGCGCACAAGATCGCCATTCAAGCGCGCTTCTGCGCCATCGCCGACCAGCAAGTGGGATGTGACGGGATGATGAATCGCGCCGACGATAGGCTGCCCCTCGCGCAGCAAGCCGATCAACGTGCCAAACAGGAAGGTGCCGCTGACGAATGACTTCGTGCCGTCAATGGGGTCGAGCACCCACTGGTATGGGGCCTCTGCTTTGTGCGCGCCAAATTCTTCGCCAATGATGCCGTGGTCGGGGTATTGGCGCATGATCATCTCGCGCATGAGTTCTTCGGCGCGTTGATCGGCGATAGTGACGGGCGATTGGTCGGCTTTGGTTTCGACGCGCAGATCGCTGCGGAAATAGCGCATGATAAGCTCGCCGCTGGCCCGGGCGAGCTGCGTGGCAAAGTCGACGAATTCCTGCATCGTTGTTTACTCCGTGAGTGTGCCTTTGCTGCTCGGGATGCCGCTGCGCTCGCTGTCGATGGCGACTGCCTGGGCAAGCGCGCGTCCGAAAGCCTTGAAGAGCGCTTCGGCTTTGTGGTGGTCGTTGCGTCCATAGACCACAGCCGCATGCAGGTTCATTCTGGCGTGGCTGGCGATCGTCTCCAGCGCGTGAATGACCAGGTCGGTGGGCATCTGCCCCATGAGCGGCGTTTGGAAGTCGGCTTGTATGACGGCATAGGGGCGTCCACTGAGGTCGATAACCACGCGCGCCAGGGCTTCGTCCATAGGCACATAAGCGCTGCCCATGCGCTGGATGCGGCTGCGACCGCCCAGGGCTTGGTCGATTGCCCGCCCCAAACAGATGGCGACATCTTCGATTGTGTGATGGGCATCGATGTGCAAGTCGCCTTGTGCCGTCACTTGCAGGTCGAACTTGCCATGCAGCGCGATATGCCCCAGCATGTGGTCGTAGAAACCGATGCCCGTGTCGATCTTGGCTGTCCCGCCGCCGTCCAGATCCAGACGCAGCGTGATGCTGGTTTCTTTGGTCTTGCGTTGGATATCGGCGCTTCGTTGGGTCATCATTCGCATCCTTATTTGCGTGCCGAGTATAGCATAATCGCGCGAGGGGGTTAAAGCGGGCGAGCCATTGGGTCGCCCCTGCATCCAGCGTTAGTGCGGCGCGCAGTTCGCCAGGGCAGCCAGCAGCCGATCCATTTGCGGCGCTGTGCCGGCGCTGATGCGGATGTGGTCGTGCAGGCTCAGCTTGTCATAATAGCGCACGATGATGCCGGCCTGCGCCAGTTGGTCGCGCAGTTGCGAGGCGGGCATGCCTTGTACGCGACAAAGCAGAAAGTTGGCTTGCGAGGGATAGGGACACAGGAATGGCAGCTCTGCCAGCGCGGTTTCCAGGCGTTTGCGCTGCTGCACCAGCTCGGCGACGCGAGCCTGCAGCAAGTCGATGTCGAGCAGCGAAGCTTGTCCAGCCACATCGGCCGCGACATTGACATTGTAGGGCTGCTTGATCTTCCACAAGTGCGGCATCAGCGCTGGCGGGAAGATGCCATAACCCAGGCGCAAGCCAGCCAAGCCCGCCCACTTGCTCAAAGTGCGCAGGACGATCAGGTTTTCGCGCGTCCCGACCTGGCTGGCGAGGCTATCGGCTTCTGCGAATTCAATATAGGCCTCATCCAGCACCAGCGTGGTCGGCAGCGCCAACAGACGGTCGAATTGCGCGGACGAGATGAGATTGCCGCTGGGGTTATTGGGCGAACACAAAAAGACCAGTTTGGGCTTGTGTTGTTTCACGGCGCGTTCAATCGATTCCACATCCAGCGAGAAGTCATTCCGCCGTGGGACATCAATGGCGCGGGCGTGGTAGAGCGGCGCATTAAAGCTGTACATGGCGAAGGTGGGTGGACTGTTGATGATGCAGTCGCCTGGCTCGATAAAAAGCTGCATGATGAGTTCGATCAACTCATCTGCGCCGGCGCCACACAAGATTTGCTCGGCTGGCGCGCCACAATAATCTGCCAGCAGCGTACGCAGACGCCCGGATTCGGGATCGGGATAAATGTGCGCGTGGACCAACTCTGCCAAAGCCTCGTGCACGCGCGGCGAGGGACCAAAAGGATTTTCATTGGCATCCAGCTTGATCAATGTGTCGGCGCCCCGTCCGAGTCGCTCGGCGAAGACCTCCAGCGAAGTGGTCGGCGTATAGGCGCTCATGGAGGCGATATCGCGGCGGATGCGCAGTTGGTCGCTCATGACGGGTCTCCAGGGGCGCGCAAGCGGGCGGCAGCGGCGTGGGCATCCAGCGATTCTGCGCGGGCAAGCGCTTGTGCCGGGACGCTGAGCTGGCGGGCGCTGCTTTTGTCTAGCGCGATCAAACTGGTGATTTTGACGAAGTTCAACACATTCAACGGCGAAGCAAAGCGCGCTGTGCCACCGGTGGGCATGACATGGCTGGGACCGGCTACATAATCGCCCAGCACTTCGTAAGAATGTTCGCCCAAGAAGACGCCGCCGGCATTGCGCACCTGCCCCAGCCACGACCAGGCATCGTCCACCAGCAGGCAGAGGTGCTCGGCAGCATAGTCATTGGCCAGCTGGAAAGCCTGCTCCAGGTCGGCGGTGATGACGCAGCCGCTGTTGTTGCCCAGCGCGCCCAAGATGATATCGCGGCGTTCCAGCGATTCCAGTTGCCAGCCGATTTCTGTGCCGACCGCCTGCGCCAGTTTCTCGCTGGGTGTCAGCAGAATCGCCGAAGCGAGCAGGTCGTGCTCGGCCTGCGCCAGCAAATCGGCCGCTGCCAGCCGGGGGTTGGCATGTTCATCGGCGATGACGACTGTTTCAGTGGGACCCAGCAAGCCATCTATGCCGACATCGCCATAGACCTGCTGCTTTGCCAAAGTGACAAAAAGATTGCCAGCGCCAACGATGGTGGCCACGCGCGGGATGGTCGCTGTGCCATAAGCCAATGCCGCGATGGCTTGCGCGCCGCCGACTCGAAACAGTCGCTCGACTCCAAGCACTGCCGCAGCCGCCAGGATAACCGGGTGGATATCGCCCCCGCCGCTGCCGGGTGGTGTACAGATCGCGATCTCTGGCACGCCGGCTATCTGCGCCGGGATGACGCTCATCAACAGGGACGAGGGCAGGGGAGCGCTGCCGCCAGGCACATAGACGCCGACCGAGTCGACCGGGCGGATCAACTGCCCCAGAGCGCCATGCTCGCCGCTGTCGATCCAGCTTTGCAGAGGCTGCCGCCGATGAAAGTCGCGGATGCGCCGGGCGGCGGTTTGCATGGCCCCGCGCAATTCAGCGGGGATGGAATCCAGCGCCGATTGCAGCTGTTCGGGCGGAACTTGCAAATGTGGATTGTCGCTGCTGTCGAGCTTTCGATTCCACTGCAAGAGGGCTTTGTCGCCGTCTTGTCGGACGCTGGCGATGATGCGACGCACCGCTTCGTCCGGCGCGATCGGCTCGCCAAACAGCGTGGCAGTGCGGGCCAGCACAGCTTCTGGCAGCTGGGTATCGCGCAGGGAGCGGCGTTTGAGCAGGCTTTCGCGCGCCATGTCAATATCACGGATGATGCGCCAGGCTGGGTGGCTCATTGCGCTGCCTCGTGTGCGTGAGTCGGGGGGTTATTGTAGCCACAATCGCGGGCAGTAAAAGGCTTGTCCAGCGATTCAAATCCCGCCCCGGCGGTCAACTTTTGCTCGACGCGCGGCAGGTTGCAGACACAAGCGCTGATGAGCGACTATACGGAAGGTACTTTCAGCTTATTCCGAATGAACAAAATAGTGCAAGTTATGGTAGACTTGCGCGTAGATGCGTTATATTTCTTGTGACACCTAAAGATAGCGGAGAACAGGGGGATTTATGCGAAAACTCGCACTGTGCATCAACTCGCTTTCCACACCGACTACCCAAGCGAAAGGACATTCTCATGCGTAAGTTCGTACTTGTATTGCTTGTATTCGCTCTGGCGATCCCGGCTGGCGTGGCGCTGGCACAAGACATGGCGTTTGATTGCGGCACCGACGAAGAGGTCACCATCAAGTTCTTTGGCGACCCGGTTGGCAATTATCCAGAGGCAGAAGATCGCATCATCAGCCGCTTCAATGAGGTCTGCCCCAACATCACAGTCGAGCGCAACGATGGCGCCGCCAATGTAACTGACCTGATCGCCTTCTATCTGACCGCATTCGAGGCGGAAAGCAGCGACCTGGATGTCATCCGCGTCGATGTTATCTGGCCCGGACAGCTGGCTGAGCATCTGATCGACTTGAATGGCATCGCGCCGCAATCGCATATAGATGCGCAAATGCCCGCGCTGGTTGACAACAACACCATCGACGGCCGCCTGGTCGCGCTGCCGCTGCGCATCGGCTTTGGCATGCTCTACTATCGCACCGACCTGGTCGAAAAATACGGCTATGATGGACCGCCGGCCACCTGGGACGAGCTGGAAGAAATGGCTGCGACAATCCAGGCTGGCGAACGCGCCGAGGGCAACGATGAATTCTGGGGCTTCGTCTGGCAAGGCAACGCCTACGAAGGCTTGACCTGCGATGCGCTGGAATGGCATGTATCGGCCACTGGCGAGAACTTCTTGCAGAGCGATGGCACCATCAGCGCGCTCAGCGATGCCGCCGTGGAGATCTATGAGCAGGCAGCAGGCTGGGTGGGCACGATCAGCCCGCCGGGCGTTGTTGGCTATCAGGAAGAAGATTCGCGCGCTGTCTGGCATGCGGGCAACGCGGCTTTCATGCGCAATTGGCCCTACGCCTATTCGCGCAGCCAAGCCAGCGAAGACATTCCGGGCTTTGATGTGGCGCCGCTGCCGGCTGGCGACAGTGGCATGGGCGCATCGACCCTGGGCGGCTGGCATATCGGCGTTTCCAAGTACAGCGAAAATCCAGAAGCGGCGGCGGCTTTCGCCATCTTCCTGACCAGCGTCGAGAGCCAGAAAGACTTCGCCATCTTCACCTCCAACCCGCCTGGCGCGGTCGAGCTGTACAGCGACCCGGAAATCGTCGAAGCCATGCCTTTCATCCGTCCAGACCTGGCAGATGTCACCACGGCACGGCCATCGAACTTCTCGAAGGATCGGTACAACGCTGTATCGACGCTCTACTTCAACGCCATCCATTCCATCTTGACCGGCGAGGAAGACGCGGCGGTCGCGCTTGAGCTGCTCGAGCTGGATATCGCGGATCTCTTCGATATGTAGGCTGCTTCGGCATTCGCGGAGGGCGATAGGCTGTGTTGATCGCCCTCCACAAGCCCTTCCTCAGGCATCTTTCGTCAGGGGAAGGGACCTCGCCCAGCATAAGCGCAAAGAGCGCATCGCAAGACGCAATTGCCACGAGACAGGCGATTTCATGAAAGCAAAGCCGACACCCAGCGACCGCCGTCTGCTTGTCAACGCGCTGAGCGCCGTGATGATTTTGATCGGCGCGCTGACGATCGCCTTCTTCTTCCTGACCGTGCTCAACGACCCCGGCATCCAGCTTGCCTTGACTTGGACGCCCGGCGATGATGATGCGCAAGCCCCTTCGCTGCTGCTGATCTTCCTGGAGCGCTTTGGCATTATCGTGTCGACGCTATTCATCGGCGCGGGCGGTTTCTTCATCGCCATAGGCTGGCGGCTGCGTCATGGGCATATTCGCACGGCTTATTGGGCGCGCATATTGCTGCTGTGGTTGGCGATCGGCGTCGGGGCATATATCGCGCTGACGGTCTTCAACATCCTCAACAGCGCGGCCATGGACAAAGAAGCAGTCGATTGGGGCGCGCTGGTCGGTTGGATAGCGCCGGCGCTGCTGATTTTGTTGGGCGCTGCCGCCTTGTGGTATTGGCTCAACCGCAACATCGACTCGCTCTTTGGCGGCGAAGATTCGCTGATCGGGCGGGAGACGCGCTTGGCCTGGAACCTGCTCATCCCCACGCTGACGATCTTTGTGCTGGTGGCGGCGCGTCCGCTAGAGCAGACCTTCATCCGCAGCCTGACCGACAAGCGCTTCGCTGGCAGCGCTGTGCCGCAATTTGTTGGTTTGGAGAATTACTCGAATCTGCTGAGCTTGCGCATCGACACGGTCAGCTGCCGCAAGAGTGACCCTGCTGATCCCTGCAGCACGCGCGCCAATGGCAGCATCCGCTGGGAATCGATCGACCGCGAGCTGCTGCGCGCCGGCTATCGCACAGTGGCGAATATCTCGGTGGGCAATGACCAGTCGGTTGCCATCAGCGGCTTGGACGATGATTTTATCGAAGCCATCGGCACGACCGTCGTTTTCACCATTATTTCTGTGGCGCTGGAGCTGGTCATCGGCTTGTTCATGGCGATGGTGGTCAATTCCAAGTTCCGTGGGCGCGGGGCGATGCGCGCGGTGATGCTGGTGCCTTGGGCCATCCCCACGGTGATCTCGGCGCGACTATGGGAGCTGATGCTGAAGGACACGACGGCCGGCATCTTCAACAAGATCTTGCTCGACCTGCAACTGATCAATGCGCCACAAGCCTGGCTGTCCGACCCCAGCCTGCAAATCCCGACTGCCATCATCGTGGATGTCTGGAAGACCGCCCCCTTCATGGCGCTGCTGCTGCTGGCGGGCTTGCAGGTGATCCCCAGCGACTTGTACGAAGCGGCATCGGTGGATGGCGCCAGCCCGGTGCGGCGTTTCTTCTCGATCACGCTGCCCTTGCTGCGGCCCGCCATCGCCATTGCTCTGATCTTCCGCACGCTGGATGCCCTGCGCGTTTTTGACTTGTTCAATGTGCTCTTTGGACGGCAACAGCTATCTATGGCCACCTACAATTTTGAAACATTGGTCAGCAATCAGATGGATGGGTATGCCTCGGCGATCAGCGTCATCATATTCATCTTCATTTCGATTTTCGCATTTATTTATGTGCGCCTGCTGAATGTGGAGTCATAACATGGCATCAAAGCAGCTTCGTCAACGCGCGCAGCAGGTCTTGCTCTATACCTTGGTGTTCATCGTCGCCGTTTATGCGCTCTTCCCCTTTTATTGGGCGTTCATGACTTCCTTCAAAACCGAAAACGAGATGTTCCAAAGCGCGAGTTATCTGCCGCGCGAACCGACGATGAAGAATTATGAATATGTTTTCCGCGACAATACCTTCCTGGATGCGCTGCGCAACTCGGCGATCACCTCGGCAGCGACATCAATCTTTGCGCTGGTGGCGGGTTCTTTCGCGGCTTATGCGCTGGGCAGGCTGCGCTTTCGCGGGCGGGTGGCGCTGCTATATGTCGTGCTTTCGATGACCATGTTCCCGGCGATATCGATTCTGTCGGGCTTGTACACCATCGTGCGCGAGTTGGGCTTCTTTGGCACCAGCCTGTCGCTGATCGTAACCTATCCGGTGTTTTCCTTGCCATTCACTGTCTGGGTACTGACCAGCTTTTTCAAGGGGCTGCCGGGCGAAATTGAGCAGGCGGCGATTGTCGATGGCGCGACGCCCTTCCAGACATTTCGCTTGATTCTGCTGCCGCTGACTGCGCCGGCCCTGGTGACGACTGGCCTGCTGGCTTTTGTACAATCGTGGAATGAGTATCTGTTCGCGCTGAACTTCACGGCGACCAACCCGTCCGCGCAGACGGTGCCGGTGGCCATCGCGCAATTCTCGGGTCAATTCTCCGAGCAAGAGCCGATCGCAGAGATCATGGCGGCAGCGATGGTGGTGACGATCCCGCTGGTAGTGTTGGTGTTGATCTTCCAAAACCGCATCGTCGAAGGGCTGACGGCAGGCGCTGTGAAGGGATAGCGCGGCGCGCCCTCCTCAATCCCCCCGACGGGTCAGGGGAAGCAAAGTACGCGCGCGGATTCTGTCGACAGGTCGGGGTGGGGCATGAATCATCATCTTTTGTCCGCCATCGTCGACTGGGCGAGGGGAGAGGACGCCATCCGCGCAGTCGTGGTCACTGGCTCGCTGGCACGCCAGGATGGCTCCACCGATGCCTTTTCCGACCTGGACGCACAGATCATCACAGTTGATATCGCGCGCTATTGTCAAGACGACAGCTGGCTGGACACCTTGGGCGAGGTATGGATCCGCTTCCCGCTGGACAAGTCCCTGCCATATCGGCTGGTGTGGTTCGTTGGCGGCCGCAAGGTCGACTTTCAGTTTATTCACATTGACAGCATCCAGGCGCAGATCGACAAGGGCGAGCTGAGCGACGAATACCTGCGCGGTTATCATGTCGCGCTGGACAAGGACGGCTTCTACCAGCAGCTGCCACCATCGCCGCGTATCTTCCCGCAGCCGTTTGCGCCCAGCCGCGAGCAGGTGGAGCGCTGTCTCAATGAATTTTGGTTTGAAGCCATCCATGTCGCGCAGTTTATCCGCCGCCGCGAGTTTTGGGTGGCCAAATACCGCGACTGGACGATGAAAACCATGCTGCTGCAAGTGCTGGAATGGCATGCCCGCGCCACCGCCAACGCGCCGACAAATACCTGGCTGTTGGGCAAGCGCATTCACGAGTGGGCGCGCAGGGACGATTATGCTGCCATCACGCGAATCTGGGCGGGGTGGGACGCACAGCAATTGTGGCAAGCACTGCGGACACAACTGGATCTCTTTGCGATCCTGTCAGACGAATTGTGCGCCGCGCTGGGATACGAGCAGCCGATAGGGGCGCGCGAGCAGATTCGGACGTATATCCACGCGCTGTATGCGGATGATGCAGGACTGTGGCAGTGACGCGCCCCCGAAAAGCCAGCGGACCGAGCGGGCATT
>Ga0209543_1000446_pt1 | contig 53000 bp, 44 predicted proteins | sample MesohylFT_FD_187296 | JGI IMG/M metagenome (GOLD analysis project Ga0209543, IMG submission 187296) | Host-associated microbial community of the marine sponge Aplysina aerophoba from Gulf of Piran - sponge mesohyl, lysed by freeze-thaw... | ecosystem: Host-associated > Porifera > Sponge >...
CCGAAGGCCTCGGCAGTGCGCTCGACCGGCTCTGCCGGGAAGCCGAGCAGGCGGTCGACGACGGCTGCAGCTTCATCGCACTCTCCGACCGGGCGGCCGGCCCCGAACGGGTTGCCGTGCCCGCCCCGCTCGCCTGCGGCGCCGTCCACCATCACCTGCTGAAGACGATCAAGCGCACCCGGGTCGGCCTGCTGCTCGAAACCGGCGAGGCGCGGGAGGTCCACCACCACTGCCTGCTCGTGGGCTACGGCGCGGACGCGATCAACCCCTACCTGACCTTCGAAGCGCTCTGGCAGGCGCGCCGCCAGGGCCGGCTGCCAGCGGCACCGGATGACCAGGCGGTCGTCGACCGCTATCGCAAGGGGGTCGGGAAGGGGATGCTCAAGGTGATGGCCAAGATGGGCATCTCCACCCTGCAGAGCTACAAGGGCGCGCAGATCTTCGAGGCCGTGGGTCTCGCGAGCGAGGTCATCGATCGCTGCTTCGTCGGCACCGCCAGCCGGATCGAGGGCGCCGGCCTCATGCGGCTGGCCAAGGACGCCCTCCGCCGCCACGCGAAGGGCTTCCCTGCCAGTGACGACGACCGGGTTGCCGATCTACCGAATCCGGGCGACTACCACTGGCGCGCCGGCGGCGAGCGCCACATGTGGGACCCGCCGATGATCTCCCGGCTGCAGCATGCCGCCCGCACGAACAGCAGCGAGGCGTACGAGCAGTTCGCCCGGCTGGCCAACGAGGACACGACGAGGACTTGCTCGCTCCGCGGCCTGCTCCAGTTCCGCACCGACACCGCGCCCCTGCCACTCGACGCGGTGGAACCCGCGAGCGAAATCGTCAAGCGTTTCTGCACCGGCGCGATGAGCTTCGGCTCGATCTCGGCCGAGAGCCACGAGATGCTGGCGGTGGCGATGAACCGCCTCGGAGGCAAGAGCAACACCGGCGAGGGCGGCGAGGACCCGGAACGCTTCACACCCGACGCGAACGGTGACAGCCGGCGCTCCGCGATCAAGCAGGTCGCCTCCGGGCGATTCGGCGTGACGTCCTGGTACCTCACCAACTCGGACGAGCTGCAGATCAAGATCGCCCAGGGCGCCAAGCCGGGCGAGGGCGGCGAACTGCCTGGCCACAAGGTCGACGAGATCATCGCCCGGACGCGCTACTCCACGCCCGGCGTCGGCCTCATCTCGCCACCGCCCCACCACGACATCTACTCGATCGAGGATCTGAAGCAGCTCATCCACGATCTGAAGAACTCGAACCCGGGTTCCCGGATCAGCGTCAAGCTAGTCTCCGAGGTCGGCGTCGGCACGGTTGCCGCCGGCGTCGCCAAGGGCCACGCCGATCACATCCTGATTTCGGGACACGATGGCGGCACCGGCGCCTCGCCGCTCACCAGCATCAAGCACGCCGGCCTGCCCTGGGAACTCGGCATCGCGGAAACGCACCAGACGCTCGTGCTGAGCGACCTGCGCTCGCGGGTCACGCTCCAGACCGATGGCCAACTCAAGACCGGGCGCGACGTCGTCGTCGCCTGCATGCTGGGCGCGGAAGAGTTCGGCTTCTCCACCGCTCCGCTGATCACGCTCGGCTGCATCATGATGCGCAAGTGCCACCTGAACACCTGTCCGGTCGGCATCGCCACCCAGGATCCGGAGCTGCGGGCGAAGTTCGAGGGCACCCCGGAGTCGGTGGTCAACTACCTGTTCCTGGTCGCCGAGGAGGCGCGAGGGATCATGGCCCGGCTGGGCGTGGCGACGATCGAGGAGCTCGTCGGACGCACCGACCTGTTCCGCTCCGAACTGGCGGTACAGAACGAGAAGACGGAGGGTCTCGACCTGTCGGCGGTGCTGCAACCCGCGGTCAGGAGGCATGAGGGCGTCGGCGTGACCAAGACGATCGAGCAGGACCACGCGCTCGAGTACGCCCTCGACAACGAACTGATCGAACGGGCACGCCCGGCGCTTGAGAGCGGCTCCCGCGTACGGATCGATCTGCCGATCGAGAACACCCAGCGCACGGTCGGCACGATGCTCAGCCACGAGCTGATGAAGGCACGCGGCCAGCACGGTCTGGCCGACGACACGATCCACATCTCCCTGGCCGGCAGCGCCGGCCAGAGCCTCGGCGCCTTCCTGGCCCCAGGCATCACGATCGAACTCGAGGGCGACGGCAACGACTACGTCGGCAAGGGGCTGTCGGGCGGACGGCTCATCCTCTACCCGCCCCGACGGTCCCGTTTCGCCGCCGAGGAGAACGTCCTGATCGGCAACGTGGCGCTCTACGGCGCCACCGGCGGCGAGGCGTTCTTCCGCGGCCGCGCCGCCGAGCGATTCTGCGTCCGCAACTCGGGCGCCAGCGCGGTGATCGAAGGGATCGGCGATCACGGCTGCGAGTACATGACCGGCGGTCGCGCGGTGATCCTCGGGCCAACGGGCCGCAACTTCGCCGCCGGGATGAGCGGCGGCATCGCCTGGGTTCACGATCCGGGCGGAGCGCTGGCGGAAAACTGCAACAGCGAAATGGTGGGGCTCGAACCCGTCGGCGACGAGTACCTGAGCGAGCTGCGGGAGCTGGTCGCCCGGCACGCCCGGTTCACCGGCTCGACCGTCGCACGCCGGTTGCTGGAGCGCTGGAGCGAGGCGCGGCGCCAGTTCATCCAGGTCATGCCGCACGACTACCGGCGCGTGCTGGAAGCGCAGCGCGAGGCGCAAGCCGAGGTTCAGACCGAGCAGAAGGCCGAGGCCGCGGCCTGAGGCCGCCGGCTGTCGGCGAAACGGAACACCGCAAGCGAGGAGGGCACGCGGGTTCATGGGCAAGGACACGGGTTTCAAGGAGTACGCGCGGACGGCGGTTCCGTACCAGGATCCGCTGATCCGGCTGAGCCACTACGGCGAGTTCCTGCAGCCCGTTCCGGAGCAGCATCTCGCCACGCAGGGCGCCCGCTGCATGGACTGCGGCGTGCCCTTCTGCCAGTCCGACGACGGCTGCCCGATCGACAACCTGATCCCGGAGTGGAACGACCTCGTCTACCAGGGCCGCTGGCGTGAAGCGCTGCGACGGCTGGAGCGGACGAACAACTTCCCCGAGTTCACCGGTCGGGTCTGCCCCGCGCCCTGCGAAGGCGCCTGCGTCCTCGGGATCACCGACCCGGCGGTCACGATCAAGAACATCGAGAACGCGATCGTGGACCGCGGCTTCGAGGAGGGCTGGATCGTCCCCAGGCCGCCGGTGACCCGGACCGGCAAGAGCGTCGCGATCGTCGGCTCAGGCCCCGCGGGCCTCGCCGCCGCCGCCCAGTTGAACAGTGTCGGCCACCGCGTCGTCGTCTTCGAGCGCGAGGACCGCATCGGCGGCCTGCTCATGTACGGCATCCCGAACATGAAGCTGGACAAGCGCGAGGTCGTCGACCGCCGGATCGACCTGATGCGGGCCGAGGGCATCGAGTTCGTCACCGGGGCCCACGTCGGCCACAACATAGGCATCGCCGACCTGCGGCGAGACTTCGACGCGATCCTGCTCGCCTGCGGTGCGACCCGCCCGCGCGATCTTCCGATTCCGGGTCGCGAACTCTCAGGGATCCACTTCGCGATGGACTTCCTGACGGAACACACGCGGGCACTGCTGGACGCCGAACTGCCCAGCGCTGTCACTGAAGGAGGCAACACGGGCGTCGTCACGCCCCCGATCACGGCACAGGGCAAGAACGTGATCGTGATCGGCGGCGGCGACACGGGCGCCGACTGCATCGCGACCGCGACCCGGCACGGCTGCGCCTCGATGGTCAACTTCGAGCTCCTGGACCGGCCGCCCGACGCGCGCGCGCCGGACAACCCGTGGCCGGAATGGCCGCGCATCTTCCGGGTCGAGTACGCCCACGCGGAGGCCGCCGCCCGGTTCGGCGCCGACCCGCGGGTGTTCTCCGTCCTCTCGAAGCGCTTCGTGGACGACGGCGCCGGCAACGTCACGGGCATCGAGACCGTCCGCGTCGCCTGGAAACGGGACGCCTCCGGGGACTTCCTGATGAGGGAACTGCCCGGCACCGAGGAGACCTTCGAGGCCGACCTGGTCCTGCTGGCAATGGGTTTTCTCGGTCCCGAGGGCACTCTCGCCGAACAACTGGGGCTCGCCACCGATCCGCGCAGCAACTTCGCGGCAAAGCCCGGCCAGTACGCGACCTCCATTCCGGGCGTCTTCGCCGCGGGCGACTGCCGCCGCGGCCAGAGCCTGATCGTGTGGGCGATAGGCGAGGGGCGCGGCGCCGCGGCCCGGATCGACGAGTACCTGACCGGCGGCACGGATCTGCCCCTGCCCTCGGCTCTCTGAGGCCGTTCGACTGATCCTGCGAGTCGCGTCTCGCCCCCACCCGGCTGCCTTCACGCCGACTTCAAGCCACTCGTGGGAAGTGCGCGCGGAATGCGCGGCAGCGCCCCCGGCAATTCAACTCCTTGGACTATCCCCGCCATCCTTTGACGGGCGGGCCAGCGGCCTCTATAGTCCTCTTCGTTCGTGGCCTAGCGCCGCCGCGCCCCACCACACCGCCACAGCCAAGTCAGACAGCCTTCGACGCGTGAACCGCACGCCGATGGACTCGCATTTGAGCTTCACGGCACCTATTCAGAAAACAGAGGAGAACACCACCATGCAGTGGACCCGCCCCCGGGCACGTCTTCTTGCGATCCTCCTGGCAACGACCTGCGCCTTCCTGATGGCCGGCGCCGGCATCGCCCAGACCATCACCGGCACCATCGAGGGCAACATCTCGGATGTCGAGGGTGACCCGATTCCCGGCGCCACGGTCACGGCGACCAACCAGGACACCGGCATCGACCGGGCCGTGATCACCGACGCGAACGGCTTCTACAGCGCCAAGGCGCTGCAGGTCGGCACCTACACCGTGTCCGCCGAGCTCGCCGGCATGCAGACGACCCAGCAGATCGACATCTCGGTCCTGGTCGGCCAGATCAAGGACATCAACCTGACCCTCGAGGTCGAGTCGACTTCCGAGGTGATCACCGTCACGTCCGAGGCGCCGATCATCGAGGTCAGCCGCTCCGGCGCCGCGAACTACATCGACGAGGTCGCCATCGAGAGCCTGCCGACCGTCGGCCGCGACTTCACCGACTTCGCGATTCTGACCCCGGGCGTCCAGCGCGACCGGTCCCGTGGCTTCCTGACCATCGCCGGCCAGCGCGGCATGTACAGCGGCCTCTCGGTCGACGGCGCGGACAACAAGAGCACCTTCTTCGGCTACGGCCGCGGCGGTGAGGCCACGGAGAACGACGGCCTGATCATCGCCCAGGACACCGTCCGCCAGTTCCAGGTCGTCACGAACGGCTTCTCGGCCGAGTACGGTCGTCACGGCGGCGCCTTCGTCAACGTGGTGACCAAGTCCGGCACGAACGAGATCAAGGGTTCTGCCTTCGCCTTCTTCCGCGATGACAGCATGGCCGAGGATCTGCCCTCGTCGCCGCTCGATGAACACCGAGGCCAGGACGGCTCACGGTCCGTGGACGAGTTCGACACCCAGAACTACGGGGTCTCGATCGGCGGTCCGTTCAAGCGCGACCGGACCCACTACTACTTCGGCGTCGACCAGCGCGACCAGGACATCCCGTTCACTCGCTCGCTGCGTTCGACGGGCGCCAACAGCACCTACGACCTGATCATGAAGCGTGCCGAGACCGAGCCCGCCTTCGCGGCCTTGGTCGACGGCTTCACGCGCAATTCGGACGGGTCGGCCACCGGCCTCTTCCTGCGCTCGGTGAGCAACAGGATCCTGTTCGGCAAGCTGGACCACCAGATCAGCGACGCGAACCTGATCACCCTGCGGGCCAATCTGACCGACTTCGAGCGCGAAAGCAGCTACCTCGACGAGGAGTCGCTCAAGACGGAGGACACCCTGTCCTTCATCGCGTCGATGACCTCGGTCGTCGGCAGCCGCGGCGTGAACGAGTTCCGCATTCAGTCGGCCGACGACAACCTGGACCGCCTGTCCCTGCGGGTCGGCACGCCGATCGAGGCTCAGGTCCGGTTCCGGTTCGCCGGGTTCGACAGCGTGGGCAAGTTCGACTTCCTGCCCATCTTCGTCGAGGAGTCGCAGCTCCAGATCAAGAACGACTTCTCCTACCTGTTCGGCGCCCACGACATGAAGTTCGGCGTCGACTACTCGAAGGACGACTTGGCACAGCTATTCGCCGGCAGCAGGGACGGTCGCTACGACTTCAACTCGCCGGAGGATTTCCTGAGCAACAACGCCAATCGCGCACGGATCTGGTTCGGCGACTCGACCTACCCGAACTACGACGAGACTCAAAGCGTGCTTGCCTTCTATGGCCAGGACAGCCTGAAGCGGGACGACCTGACGCTGAGCTACGGTCTTCGCTATACGTCGACGGACAACCCGGACGGCCTGGACCACAGCGAGGAGGACGGCCGGCAGATCCCGGATACCCAAAACCTGGCGCCTCGCTTCGGCTTCGCCTTGGCGCAAGACGAGGGACGGTCCGTCATTCGCGGCGGTATCGGCTTCTTCTTCGGCCGGACTCCGACCCTGCTCTTCGCCAATCAGGTGCAGGCGAACGGCGTGCCGCCGAACTACGGCCGGATCACGGTCCGCCCCGGCCAGAACGGCTACGTGGACCTCGGAACGCCGATCGACAACGAGAACCCACCTCCGGGGATCATCCCTGCGATCTCCTACGTGGATCCCGAGTTCGACGATGCCCAGACGCTGCGCGCGAGCCTCGGCTGGGAGCGGGAGCTCGGCGACGGCTGGAGCGCCGGCGTCGACGCGGTCTACGCCGAGGCGACGGGCCTGCAGCGGAACACGGACTGGAACCGCCAGTTCGCCGGCTACGACGAGTACGGCCGCCCGATGTGGGGTGGCCGCCCCCGAGACGATGTCGCCGAGATCCTGGTTCGCCAGTCCCGTGGCGAGTCCGAGTACCAGGCGGTGACGCTCAAGGTGAACCGCCGGTTCACCGGTCGCTACCAGTTCGGCGCCCACTACACCTGGGGCAAGGATCGCGACACCGACTCGAACGAACGTTCGGCGACCGGCGTCACGATCTCCGACACGGGCAACCTCGACTACGACTGGGGCCTTTCCGACCGCGATGTCAAGCACCGGCTGGTCGTCACCGGCATGATCCAGTTGCCGGCCGACTTCCAGATTTCGGGCATCGTGAACTACCAGTCCGGCACTCCATACACGTTGGTCGACAGCGGTTTCGACCGGGCTGCCTGCGGTTTCCCCATCTTCAACTGTCCCGACCCATACGCCATCATGAACGGCACCTTGGTCGGCCGCAACACGGAGCGCAACGAGTCGATCCAGACCATCGATGTCCGGGTCGGCAAGTTCTTCCGCTTCGGCGATGGCCTGCGGCTCGACGTCTTCGTCGAGGCCTTCAACCTGTTCGACCAGAACAGCTTCGGTGTCGCCTTCAGTCAGCGAAACATCAACAACGGAAGAGTTCCCGAGGACCTCGGAGTCCCCGATTTCCTGACCACGAGACCCCGCCAGTTGCAGGTCGGAGGCCGGTTCAGCTTCTAGGCTGACCACTCCGAAAGAAGCCGCGGCGCCTGAGGCCACGGCAGCGAGAATCAAGGGCCTCCCCGGAAACGGGGAGGCCCTTTCTCGTCCTCGTGTTCCGCACATGACCGCGAGCGACCATTGACGGGCTGGCTTACGACGATTGGCGATCTCCGCAGAATCGTCAGTTCTCCACAGGTCCGGTCGCCAAGGCTCAGGCACCGGCTACAATTCGGGCGTCTACTTGGATTCACCCAGTTTCCACACGAACCCTGACACGCTGGAGGAGAGCATGGCTGAATTCCCAATCGACTCCCTGACGCGGTTTGTGGCGGCTGCCGGGGGCCTCGGCGTGGCCGCCTTCGGAGTAGCCGAAGGTCTGAAGCGGTGGCCCTGGATCGGCGACGCCGGCTTTCGGGCACTGGAAGAGACCTTGGGCGGGGCCCTCGTCGACACGCTCAACAAGGCCTACGGACAGGGAGCTACGCACCTGTTGCGTGCCCTCTACCGAGGCGACCACGGGGAACTCCGCCGAGTCATTCGGCAAGGTGCACGGGTCGGATACGCCGCCTGATCTACATCATCGGATCCACAACTTCTGGCAGTCGCTCGAGCCGCTGAGACCCCAACTACAGCCCTCCATCCGGAGGCAAGGGATTGACCCCATCCTATGCCCACTCAACTCAAGAGCCCGTTCCTTTTCGTGATAGTCCTCGGAGCCTTCGGAGGACTGCTATCAGCTTTCTACCAGCACTGGATCAGAAGAGACCCAGCCTCACTCCCTGTGTCCTTCCTCGACTATCCGCTGTTTGCCTGCTTTGGAGTCCTCGCAGCAACCGTAATGGTGTTCATTCTAGTTCCCATCGACAGAAGTGATCTTCCCCGGCTCGCGGCGTTCGCTTTACTCGCCGGCTTCGGCTGGGAACCCATCGTGTCGAATGCACCCGCCGTGCTTCGTGCCGAGGCGGATCGTCACTTCACCAACAACGTCCGAGCTTCCATAGAGGAGTTCCGCGCTGCCACCGATCCCGCCGTGGACCGTGAGCAGCTTCGTATCGCCATCGCAAGCGCGAAGAGGATAGATAGTGAGACCCTCCGGGCGAGCCTATACGAGGATCTTCAAGCGTCCCGGAGCGATAGTCGGAGCCCCACCGGTCAGAGTCCTGTGGCCGAACAGAATGAGCCAACTGGGGAGGAACCGGCCGGAATCGAATTGGAAGCCGAGGCGGTGCGGCCTGCGCTCGAGGAAGGCACAAGCGAATTTGCCAGTACGGAACCTCCACCTGTACATGATCTCGAACCAACTGAATCCCCCGGCCCTTCCGCTACGAAACGCGATCCATTGGCGCTCGAAATCAAAGAGAGTCTAGCCACCTTGACCCAACTCCTAAAACCGAGATCACCTTCAATGGAACTACTGCCAGAAGTTGTGGATCCGTTGATGTAGATCGGGCGGCGTATCCTCCTGGGTGTTGAACAAACGCCCGGTCGGATGCCGGGAGAAAGGACACGCCGCCCATGCTCAAGATAGTCGAAACCGCTTCGGAGGGGAACACCACGGTGCCTCTCGACGAGCTTTTCCGGGAGGGCGCTCGCCGGATGCTGGTGGAGGCCCTGGAGGCGGAAGTCTCCGAGTATGTGGAGAGACACCGCGCGGAAGGCGGAGAGGACGGCCGTGCACTGGTGGTGCGCAACGGCCATGCCCGCGCGCGGCAGGTGACGATGGGCGCCGGCACGGTGGAGGTCAGGGCTCCCCGGGTCGACGATCGGAGACCTGAGCATCGCTTCACCAGTTCAATCCTGCCGCCGTACATGCGCCGCTCGCCGAAAGTCGAGGAGGTCCTGCCGGTGCTGTACCTGCGGGGTCTGTCGACAGGCGACTTCAAGGAGGCGCTCGGCGCGTTGCTGGGGGAGAAGGCCTCGGGCCTGTCAGCATCCAGCATCACGCGGATGACATCGGCCTGGGAGGAGGAGTACCGGTCCTTCCGGCAACGAGACCTGAGCGACGAGGACTACGTGTACGTGTACGTGTGGGCCGATGGCGTGCATCTCCGGGTCCGTCTGGAGGACGATCGCCTGTGCACCCTGGTCCTGCTCGGTGTGCGCCGTGACGGGACCAAGGAGCTGATCGCGGTGGAGGACGGGTACCGGGAGAGCGCGGAGAGCTGGGCGAGTGTCCTGCGGGACCTGAAGCGCCGCGGCCTGCGAGCGCCGGTCCTGGCCATCGGCGACGGCGCTCTGGGCCTGTGGCGGGCAATCCGCGACGTGTGGCCCGAAACCAGAGAGCAGCGATGCTGGGTGCATCGGCTGAGGAACGTGCTGGACAAGCTGCCGAAGCGGCTCCAGGCGAAGGCGAAACGGGCGCTGCACCGCTGCCTGATCAGCTCGCAGATCCACAACCTTCGGCAATACCTCCGCCCGAGGTATCGGGCGCGTAGGCTTCGTAGTCGATCTCTTGAGGCCGGCCGGGCCGGAGCAGGTACTTGACCGTCAGGAAGCAGTACAGCCGGTAGCCGTAGAGGGGTGTCGCGAGGATGCCGAAGAGCACCAGTTGTCCTAGCCACGGCGTTGGCAAACGGTAGGTATGCTCAGCGGGAATACTAGCGGCTAGCGCTAGGTAGGGGCATGCGAAGCGGCTGGCGAGGAGTAGCGCCAGGACCATGGTCGCAAGCCCACTCACGAGCATGAAAGCTGTTTCGATTTTCGTGCGGTACTTGGGATCGTGGGCCGGAACGCGATAGGCGGCCGGAAGACGGCGACTGGCCACAAGGACGCCGGCCGCTACGAAGACGGTCAGGACCACCAGCAGCCTGACTGCGCAACTCTCCGACGAGCATGGCGGAAACGGAGCACTCCAGAGCGGACCATGAACCTCGCTGAGTCGGCTGGTGAACTTGTGCGACGCAACGCAGGTCAAGGCCGCACACGCAAGAGGAACAGTGAATGCGAGGACCCAGAATACGACGCCGCCCCTTCTCCGACTCTTCCGTTCCTGTTTCGTAGGTCGGCAAGGTTCTTTAGGTGGGCAAGGTTCTCTCCAGAACCGGCTTGACTTTTGTCGTTGTATCTGTCGCCACCAGGTGCTGAGGTCGATCAGGCGACTCCCGAAGAAAACCAGGAACGAGAAGACCGCCGCGGAAATGGCTGTTGTTCGCCACCCGTCGGCTTGAAACGCCAAGGAGAGAGAAGCGTAGGTTCCGAGCAGGACGAGCAACGGGACAAGACTGTAGAGCCAGAACAGCAGCTTCCAGTACGCGCCTCGCCTGAACCACCGGGGCTGCTCGGCGCCCCTCTTGTTCACATCGTCGACGGCGCCGTCGATCACCCACCGGAACAGGCCCTGATCGGTCCAGTACTTGTTGTGCGCAACGCCCGGGACGGAGTAGCGGTTGAAGACTACGTCCTCGCGGCACTCGAATACGGCCTTGTAGACCGGCGTCTGCCGAACGACATCGAGCTCGTGCCCGACCGGGTCCAGCTCGTCGCAGTAGTTGAAATGAGCGATCTTCTGTTCGGGCTTCCGGATACGTCGAACGCACTTGCGCAGGTAGCCGTAGTTCGACCACCAGATCGTCAGGTACTTGTCGACCGGGGAGCCCAACGTCACGAAGCTCCGCACGCGCTGAATCCAACGCGTGTCAGGCGGGGCGAGCTTGCAGCGCTTCCGGAGGTATCCGGGGAACTCCCAGCCCTTACAGCCGGACTCGCGACCGAGTCGTACAGCCGATGTTGCGCTGGCGTACAGCAACGCATCGAGACTCATGACGCTGCCCAGGCTGTGGGAGATGATGACGTAGCGCGGGACGCGAGGCTGCTCGCCCTCCCGGTCGCGAAGCTCTCGGGCATAGTGTACGGCTTCGACCTTCGCCATCATGTCGTGGAAGCGACGTACCGCTTGACCGCGACAGCGACTGTACTCCCCGTACAACTGGACATCGCCGAGGAACTTCACGAAGACAAGTTCCTTCATCTCCTTGAAGCGGAAGTTCATGGCGAATCGCACCAGGACCAGCGTGTCGGTAAGGATGTACAGGACGCGGCGGATCCAGAGCGGCACCTGAGCAGCAGGCTTGTCCGCCTCCACGGCAGCCTCGTGCTTGCGCAGCAGGCGGCCGAGGAGCCCCTTGGCCCACAAGTCGACATCCTGTCCCACATGCTCTATGGAGTCCTGCATCACGTCGGACCAGCAGAGGTCCACGAACCGCAGGTTCGTCCCGCACGTCGCTGGCTCGCCCAGAAACGGTTTGCTGGGCGTCGGAGCGTTAGGCGAAGCAGGAATGCCCTTGAACTCCACCCAAGGTTGTTCTGTGACCGGGACTTTCGGCAGCCCCGTCTGCCCGCTGGCCTTGCCAAGCGTGAGGACGTCGCGGTTGTCGTCCTCCTTGGCGTCACGCCGCGCTTCGGCAAAGCGGTTCACGACGTTGAGCACGCACTCGTTCTTGCGCTGCTCCCCTATACCGTGCACGACGACGATGTAGGTCACATGCTTGTCCTGCGGCTGGTCCTTGGACTTGTTCATGATGACGACTCTCCTGTGGTCGGGAGTGGAACTGAGGTGGTCCCGGTTCTTTGGACAGTTCTGAGGCAGGGCTCTGCCGCCTGCAAGGCATCGCGGGCCGGCCGCGAGGACTCATCCGCCAAGCAGGTTGGAGACAGGCACATCTGCACCATATCGAACGCTTGCAACGTACGCAACGATCGGGTATAACAAGAGTCGTTGACACGGAGGAGGTCACCGAATGGCGGAACCAAAACCTGAACACGCCGACCGGCTAGCGTCGATCCAGGCCTACATCGCTGAACTGAACGAACTCGACCCGTCCAACCGTGGGTTTGCCGTGGCGGCCCTCCTTGCACCGAAGATTGGTCGGGTCCGCCTGTTCAGATCACATGCCAACACGCTATCCGAGGTGGCGGAGTGCGCGATGTCCCCGGGCGCGGAGGTCGGCGGATTCTGGTCCGAACTGCCGAGCTACGAAGTAGGGGTGGCGGCGCTCGCGCCGGTCGCGAGCATCGACCTCGTCGCGGATGACTCCGGTAGCGTCTCCGCCAGCATCGGACTGGCGCCGCCCCTTCAGGGCGAGAGGCTGCCGACAGCCGACGAGCAAGGCGTAGTGCCATCGCCCGCGCTCGGTCGCGGCCTCGGCGGGCAGGTCGAGTTGCTCGCTGTTTCGGCTGCGCCCGCAGGTCCCTTCTTGTCCGCCGCAGGTGCTGCGGACCTGCTGGGCGTCGCGAAGTCCACGGTCACGCGGAAGATCGAGAAGAACGAGGTGGTCGGTTTCCGCGGTTTCACGAATGCGCTCCGAGTCCCGGAGGAGCAGTTCGTGCAGGGCGAAGTGGTCACCGGCATCCCGGAGGTTCTCGACATGTTCGCGGACGAATCGTCCGGCGGCGAGACGCATGCGGACCACAAGGGCGCTTGGCACTTCCTGACCGCCACGCTCTATTCCGGGGATGCTGCGCCACGTCCCATAGAACGGCTGAAGGCAGCCATGCGAAGTCGAAAGAGCCACGACGCGGTTGCAGAACTGCGTCGGGTCAAGGAAAGCCTCGACTACGGCGACCACGTTTGACTGCCCCCGGACTCTCCTCTCTGGCCCCTGGAGAGCAGCGAAGGCGTAGACCGTGAGCTACTGCCAGAAGTTGTGGATCCGGTGATGTAGATCAGGCGGCGTATCGGCTACGGTGTTTGCGGCCCGACCACACGGCGCTCTTCGGAGCCTGAGGATGAGAGCTGAGACTCCCGCGGCCGCGGTCAATCGCCAAAGAGGCCGCAGCCGATCCAGGCGCCCAGCCCCACGGCGAGCGCGGTACCAAGAAACTCCGCGTCGGCCTCCCGTCGCAGACTGAGGTCGTCAGCCCAGTCGCGCAAGCCGTCAACCGCTGGAGGGACGTCCAGTCGAAGGTCGGGAAGGAGTGCAACCCAGCCCGCTGTCGGAAACCCCCTTGTCTCACAGGTCGCCAAGGGTTCCACGAGCGCGTCCACCGTGGTGGAGAGCCAGTCCCGCATCTGGCCGAGCGTGTGACGGTAGTTCTCGGCGAGCAGAGCGCGCCCACGGACGAAGGCGCCCGCAGCGCTGCTGCGACACAGGGCTGAGGAGTCCCGATCGAACCGGTCCGCGCAAGCCTTCCGTCACCGTCGCCAACGGTTGCCCCATGGCTTCGCCAGCGCGTTTCAGACGGAGCATCTGCTTCGAGCCGGCTTGCGCAAGATGGACGGCGATTCGGCAACCGTCCGCCTGCTCCCTCCGGCGAAGTTCGAGATCCAGCCAGCGGCGGAACTCGGCGAGCTGCCGGGGCGCATCCAGCGTCAGCACGAGCCGCAACTCGACGTAGCCGCTCGTCGGAAGTCCCTGTCGTTTCACAGCGGCGGCCGGATCGGCGATGGACTCCACCATGTCTTCAAGCCATGTCTCGACTCCATCCAGGAAGCCCCGGTGAACCTCGGCGAGCAGAGAAGCGCCCTCCACGAGCTCGCCCTCCTGCACCCCCCCGCAACCCGGCGTGGTCGTCGAGCAGATCGTCGATCCGACTCTCCAGCCTGGCGACCGCGCGGTAGACCTCCGCGTCGCCGGCGTCCTCGTTCCCGGCCGCTTCCGTCCCCAGTTCACCGACTGCACGTTCCAAGCGCTCGATGGCGCGCTCCAACTCATGGAGACTGCGGGAAAGGAACACCTGCGTGGCCGGCTCCGCGGCTCCCAGCGGACGACCGCTCCCCTTCTCCCTTACCTTTGACAGAAGCGGCTGCAGGGCACGCCCCATCAGGGTCAGGCGGGGCGGCAGGAGAGGTTCAGCGCTCATCTTCAGGTGCCCTCCGACCGGCGGAACCCGGGGGTCGCGGTGGGAGCAGGGCCTGACTATAGAGGAGCTTTCGCGGTTCGAGGAAGCCATCGGGCGGAGCACGATGTTCGTGTCGAGCGGCTGACCCCGCTTCCAGGGGTTCGGACGGACGTACAACCCGTTTGCCGCCAGTTGGTTCTCGTCCAGAGAGTCGGTCTCTTCGGTCCAGAGGGCTGTTCTGGCTTAGCTCCGGAGGCCTGCTCCCGCCTCTACCGACCCGGCACGAGTGTGCAGTTTTCAGTTGCCAGAAGTGTGCAGTCTTCGGTTGCCACTGACAGCGAAGCCCCGCGCTTTGTCGGGGGAAGCCGCAGGTGCCGCCCTCTAGAAACCGGGCGAGCCGCCGGAGCCACTCCTGAATCTGCGCCCGACCACCGTCGAACGGCTTTGTCGAACAGCACGGAATCGCGCAGGAGCGGCAGCCTCAAGTGCTACAGTGAATGAAGAGCGACTCAGAAGAGTACTGGCCGAGGAGGCCGTGCCGAAACGACCAATAGCAAGTAAGGGGTACACGATGACCATGAAACTCGCCGCCCTCGCCACGGTTATGCTCGCCCTTCCGCTTTCTTCGCAGGAGGTGACCGACGAGGAGCAACACGATGACTTGTACGTGGAGAGGGTGACCATCAGCGATCCCGCCTGCAAGAAAGTAACGGCCGATGGCATTGGTGGTGTCCTCGCCGTCGCGCCGTCCTTCCTCTCAGACCCTCTCTGGTACTGCACCGTCTCCTGGTGGTGCCATGACACTTCCAACATGAACAAGGGCACGGAGGCCGGGCATGGCACCACCAAGGACGTCGCCTGTCGCCGGGCGCTCACGGTTGCCGAGAACAAGGATGCAGCCCGATGTCGAGATCGACGGGGAGCTGGCTACAACGACTGTAACTGCCTAGAGGAGACGGTACTCTCGGCGCTCTTGGCGACCGAGCTATCACAGCAGGACGAGTAGGAAGTTCAGCGGCTTTCTCCTGCCTTGCTCGCTGTGCTCCACGAGCATGCCATTTCGCTAGCGTTACAACCTATCGCTACTGTGCGCCGGCCATGCGAGGGTGGCCACATGTAGCTCCTTGAACTAGGGGACGCGACGAAGCAGTGGGGGCGCGCCTGAGGGTACCGTGTACCTCTCTCCATGCGCCGATCTTGCGACCCATCTCGTCGATGCAACGGGCGGTATGCTCGTAGCGGCGCCGGTTGAGGATCGCAGGTCCCAGGCCAGCCGGAAGAGGAAGCGGCGCTCTCCAGGCCCAAGCTGGCGCTGGCGAGGCCGCATCTCTCGTCCAGCGCTTCTCCTGGCTCCGGGTTCGGTGGCAGCGCATCCAGGCGGCCGCGGACCAGCTCTGGAACAAGCGCTCGAATGTCGTAGGTCAGGTCGACATCCTCCGAGGAGCGCCGAACTGCGCCGTAGGCCTTGGACAGTGACGTGCCGCCCTTGAAAGCGAGCGGCGCCCCGAGCGGGCCCGCGAACAGGGTGTCGAGCGACCACACGACCCAGACGTCCTTTTCGAGCAGATAGGCGGGCTGGCCGGATGCGCTGGCCGCGACATCGAGCACTTCCCGGCGGTCGACGAGGGCCAGATCCAGATACCGCTCAGCCATGGGCCACCGCGTTCACTGGCCCGGCCAGCCATCCCGGCATCTGCGCGCTGACGCTGCCGAGTTCACGGCGCTCGTCCTCGCTCAGCCGTTCCCGTACTACCCCCGTCGCCGCACCGGCCCGGTCACGGCCGAGCCAGGCGAGTGCGCGGACCGCCTCGCCGGCACGCCGGCCGGGTAGCGCCAGTTGCCAAGGCGGCGCATGGTGCAACTCGACCCGCTCGCGGCCGAGCGTCAACGTCCGGCCCGGCCCCGACGTGAGAAAGACCCTCTTGACGGGCAACTGCGTGGTCAGTCCGAGCACGTTCGCCGCCATGGCGCCGCTGTTCGCGATCCGCTCTCCGCGCGCCGCCGCGAGCCCCTCGATGGTCTTCTCGACCGACGGCGCGCGGCGGCCGAACCGGCTCTCTACCGGCAGGACATACACACCCCGTCCGGCCCGCAGCAGCGCGCCGCGCCGGACAAGACGGGACAGGACCTGGTCGACCGCCGCCCGATTGCCGAGATGCAGCAGCCCCTTCGCCAGTACCGGGGCGCCTTCCGGCTGTTTCTCCGCGTACCGCAGTATCGCTTCGCTCAGTCGTTCCATGGCGACCCCTCTCGACTGTCGGGAATATAGCCATGTTTCTGACACTCTTCAAGTCGCCTCCCTGCCTCGAACGCGAAACCGCCGTCGTTCCCGGCGCGTCGACCACCGCGCTCGGTGGTCCGGCCAGCCATCCCGGCATCTGCGCGCTCACGCTGCCGAGTTCCCCGCGCCCGAGCACGTTCGCCGCCATGGCGCCGCGCACGTACTCCTCAAACCGTTTCACGCGAAATGCGGTCCGCCAGACCCGGAACATCCCCCAACGGCAGAACGGATATCCGCTCATCCAGCTCGTAGGGCCTTTCTCCAGGGTAGATCACCCAGAGATGATCGAGCCGCAGGTCGGCGAGCGCCAACCTCATCGACTTCGTCGTTCCCGGCGCGTCGCTGTACTTGAACTCGAACCCGTGTCGGCGGCCCCCGGACACGATCATCAAGTCCAACTCGGCGCCGCCGTGGGTAGCCCAGAAGTGTGCGTTCAGGGGCTGCAGGCAGGACAGGACCTGCTCGACGGCGAAGCCTTCAAACGAGGCCCCGACTTTCGGATGTCCCGCCAGGCGGTCCGCCGACGGAAGATCGAGGAGTGTGTGTAAGAGGCCACTGTCGCGAATGTAGACCTTCGGCGCGCGGACTTGCCGTTTCTTGAGGTTCTCGTGCCACGGCGGGAGGACCCGCACGACCTGCGCAGCGACGAGTATGTCGAGATAGCGGCGGGCAGCAGCCCGACCCGAGCCGATCGCTCGAGCGAACTCCGCCGCGTTCCACACCTGGCCGTGATAGTGCGCGACCATCATCCAGAAGCGACGCAGCGCCTCCGCCGGCAGCGAGAAGCCGAACTGCGGAATGTCGCGATCGAGGAAGGTCTCCACGAAACTCTGGCGCCACAGGGCGGACAGGCCATCGTCGTCGGCCAGAAAGCTGCGCGGGAACCCGCCCCGCAACCAGAGCCTCCGCCAACCGCCTGGCGTCGCGCCGCCCACCTCGGTCAGATCGAAACCCGAGAGCCGGATCTGCCCGGCTCGGCCCGCCAGAGTCTCGGCGGCGCCGCGAGCAAGAGCCGGGGATGCGCTGCCGAGGACGAGGAAGCGAGCCGGCTCCTCTCGCCGATCGCACAGGACCCGCAGGATCTCGAACAGCTCCGGCTGCCGCTGAATCTCGTCGATGACGACCAGGCCCCGCAGCGGCTCCAGGGTCTGCATCGGCAGCGTGAGGCGCCTCCGATCGACCGGATCCTCCAGATCGAAGTAGCGGCCTCACTCCGGCGCCTCGTCGAAGAGGGCTCGGGCAAGGGTCGTCTTCCCGCATTGTCGCGGCCCGACAACCGCGCAATGCTGTTCGTCGGTGTGGGCCTCTTGAAGCGCTTCGTGGGTGGCGATCAGCTCGTCGTAGACCGACTCCTCTTCCGCGAGTGTCGTCTCGGTCTCGGCGCGCATGACATCGTCGGCGGGCAGCGGTTCGAACTCGCGGGTGTTTGATCGAAACGGTGGATTCGAAGGCGGCATCCACATGGCTCCGAGGGTCGAAGACGGCCGAGGTGGCTCACGCTCCAAACGTTGGGTGGCTCACCTTCCGAGCGTTGCCAACATGAATCAGTCCAACCGGCGTCTACCGATCCTCGGGAACGAAGAACCCGCGACTCTCCCACTGCGCCGGCTCCCCAGCGGCCGCGAAGAACCGGATCATGCCGGCGTATCGCTGGTCTGACTGCTGCATCTTCGAGATCAAGTGTGAGGCCTTCTTCCGCGTCTCGGCCTGAACGCGGTTGTCTGACAGCACCGTGACGAAGACCCTATAAACCCGAAACTGATCGAATCGTCTCCTCTTGAGATCCAAGCGGTTGAGGCCGTACGTCTGGTTGGCGACGTCGACGTACTTCTTGCTTCCGGCAGTCCTGGGAATCAGATCCACCTCGCCCAGAGCCTCGTCAGCCCGCCATGCGAAGTGATCTCTCGGATTGTCGACGTAGGGGTTGATCAAGAGAGGCTTCTCCTGGCGGTGCAGCGTCTCGAAGCTAGCGATTGCGGCCTGGTCCAGCGGATCGGGAGCGATGGTCCGGGCAAGCGCTTTGAGCTTGCTCTCCTTGGAGTTTGCCGTGACTGGGGGCGCCGCCATCTGGCTTCCGTCGCGCGGGAAGCTCGCACCCTTGAAGCGCTGGTTGCACAACTGGCAGGAGGCAAGGAGATTGTCGAGGCAGTAGGCCAACCACCAGTATCTGCTCTTGGGCCTGTAGTGCTCCACATCGCCGTACGAGACCTCCGCCGTCGATGCCTCACAATAGGCGCACTTTCCGTGAGTCTCCCGGAGAAGCTGAGGCTTCGCCGTCTTCCAGACGTTCCGACTGAACGAGTGCCCGGCTAAGGTCCCCCGCCTGATCATCCGCTCGCGACGAAGCAGGCACAGGGAGTTGGCCTGCAGACCACGGCCGGTGAACGCCCGAGCGACGGCCTGCTGCGTCCGAACGCGCTGTAGGCGAATCAACTTTCCCGCTCGCCGATGATGACGCCCCCCGTTGCATCGGGGTCGAAAGCGACCTTCCCATCGGCATCCTCAGCGCCGGGACCGGAGCGCAGCTCCTGCTGGATCACTCGCAGAAGCGCCATCTGCTCGTCCTGAAGCCGCAGACCGCTCGCGCCGCCCTGCGCGATCTCGCTGAGTTCCTCCTTCAGCACATCCAGCCGTTGCCGCTCGCTCCCGTCGAGCTCTTCCTTGTCGCGGAGCACCCGATACTCCCGCTTCCTGGCCTCGACCGCCAACGACTCATCCGATTCGAGACCGAAAGCCTCGGTCATGAGCAGCTGGCTCACCAGGAGACGGCTCGGGTCGGCTCCCAGAAGCCGAAGCTGAGGCGCGTCCCCGTTGTTGCCGCGTTCAAGGTAGTAAAGCTCGCCATCACCCGATTGCTGCGCCGTGACTGCCGAGTGAGTCGTCAGCACGGTCTGGAAGTTCGGCAGGTTCTGGCTCAGGAACGAGTGTAGAGACCGCTGCCAAAGGGGGTGCAGGTGGAGGTCGATTTCATCCACCAGCAACAGCCCGTCGACGCCGAGCGGCTCGGAGCAACCGTCGAAGGCAGCGACGATCCGCGAAACGAGATCGCCAATCCAGGCAGCCACGTTCTGGTAGCCGTCCGACAGATGCCGCAGAGGCACGAGGCCATCTCTTGTTCTGAAGAGCAGCCGGCCATCCTTTCGGTCGATTCGCTCGAACCGTGCGCCCGGCATGAAGCGATCCAACACCGCGCCGACCATTTCAGTGCCGCTTTGGCCCAGACGATACTCGACCTCCATGGCCCAGGATTCGAGGGGCACCAGCATGGCATCGTTGTCGAAGAGGGTCGCTACGTTCAGTGCACGGGCGTGCCGGTACCCTGCGCCCCGTTGACGCAGGGTTCGTTCCGAACTCAGGCGGCGAGACGTGCCGTAGCCCGCAACGAAGCAGGCCGCGGGCTTCACGCGCAGAAGCCGATTCAGCGGTTCAAGCGTCGACTTGCTGCGGTGAATCACATCGCTCACCGTGTCGTCAGCGCGGATTTCAAGCCTTACCTGGACCTGGTCGTCACCGGACCCGAGATCCGCTTCGATGAGACAGTCGTTCACGCCGAGGCGCACCCAGGAGCGCGGATCGCCCAGAAGCTCCGTGAGCGCGTCCGAGCCGCACGTAACCAGAGCCGCGGCTCGAAGCACCGTTGACTTCCCCGACCCATTCTCGCCAACGATGACGGCCCGATGCCGCACTCCGCCTTCGGGTTCAGAGAGGTCCAAGTCCAGGTGATCAAAGCACCGGACACTCTCAAGGGTCAGGCGCTTGATGAACATGCCTCGGAATCACTCCACCGAAGAGGGCAATCAGATGGTAGCACCGGCGGCGGCGCGGCCCTAGGCCAACGTAGGTGACACAGCGTCCATAGAGCCGGGTCGGAACGCCCTTGCCGCTCTCACCGATGTCGACGGGTGAGGACTCGTCGCGGGCGTCGAGACGCTGACGGCGAGTCACCGCACCACACCTCGTCGCTCCGCTCGAGCGGGCTCAGGAATAGGCGCGGGGCCTGAAGTCCGGCGCGTTCACGATGCTGGCGCTGCTGCCGGTGGCGCGGATCAGGAACAGGCCCTGACGCTCGGCGTGGCGGGCGACGTCCTCGCCGCTCTCCAGGTAAGCGATCGCGCCGTAGATCGTGCGGCCACGGTGGTCAGGGAACCAGTCCTGGAACACCCGCAACTTCTCCACGAAGCGCCTCACAGCCTCGGGCCGCAACGTCGTCTTCTCGTCCGCCAAACGCCGCACGCCGCACGCCGCAAGTGCACGTACTCCCCCCGCAGCGCGGCCAACGTCTCCTCGGAGGTCACCGGCTCGTTGAGCGCCCGGTGGATCTCCTCCGCTCCCGAGAGATGCGCTCCGCCCGGCAACCGGGGAAGTCGGCAGGATCGAGCGGCGCTTCCTCGGGATCGCCCGGACTCTCGGATCTCGCCCTGCATGCGGCCGTCTGGATCGGCTCAGCCATCGTCCCGAAGCGACCGCCGCGCTCGGCGTCGCAGGAACCCCACCTGCGACGGCGGCTCTACTTCTTGAAGAGGTCCGAGTGAGTACCGGTGCGAACGAGGTGCAAGTCGGCTCCTTTCACGCAATAGATCAACAACCAGTCAGGCTCGACATGCACCTCCCGATAGCCCTTCCACAGGCCCCTCAACGGATGGTCGCGATAGCGGGCCGTCAACGGTTCTTCCTCGATCAGCGAGGCCAGCAACAGGCGCAGCTTGGCCAAGTCCTTGCCTCGTGCCCTGACTCTCTTCACATCCCGCTTGAACCGCGAGGAGCGAACCGGAGTCAGCACACTCAGATGTCAAGGTCGCGGAACAACTCTTCGGCGCTGCCGAAGCGCCGACCCTTGCCGTCGTCCAGTTCCTTCATCGCCTTGAGGGTGGCGGCTCGCGGAACCTCGACGGCGAAAGGTAGCCTCTTCTCGTCCGCGACGCGCAGCAACATCAGGCGAATCGCGTCGGAGACCGACAGGCCCATCGCCTGAAGCGCTTCGGTGGCGCGCACCTTGGTGTCGTGGTCGATTCGAGCGCGAACAACAGTATCGGCAGTCATCAGTGGTCCTTCCGTCGTGTAGCTCTAACGTAGCTACAAGAACGCCACTCGTCAAGCCGCTTCTTCCGGCCTTCCTCAGCGCCGCCAAAGCTGATCGCCGGGCGTCGATGGTCCCCACCGCAGGCCTTCTTCAAGGCCTCAGAAGTATCGAGCACTTCCCGGCGGTCGACGAGGGCCAGATCCAGATACCGCTCAGCCATGGACCACCGCGCTCACTGGTCCGGCCAGCCATCCCGGCATCTGCGCGCTCACGCTGCCGAGTTCCCCGCGCCCGAGCACGTTCGCCGCCATGGCGCCGCGCACGTACTCCTCAAACCGTTTCACGCGAAGTGCGGTCCGCCAGACCCGGAACATCCCCCAACGGCAGAACGGATATCCGCTCATCCAGCTCGTAGGGCCTTTCTCCAGGGTAGATCACCCAGAGAGTCAACATTCACCGCCCAAGCCTACTTTCTTGAAAATCACTCGGTCAAGAGACGATTTTCATGGAACTCCGAAAAGCCGAGACGTCTGTCGATCCGCCACCAGAAGAGCGGCAACGGTTCGTTTTGACCGCCCCTACCACGAAGGACGTCAGGCGACGACATACGGAATCGTCTGCGGCCCCTCGGGCAGCACGCAGACGCGTCCGTCGGGCTGAGCTGCAAGGCACTCGGCGATTGCCTCATCCAGGTCCTGCGCCGGCTCGAAGTGGGCGGCCGCGAGCTGCTCAGCAGTCAGGCCGCCGGCCTTGACGAGTACCCGGGCGCGGCGCTGGATCATCGCCTGAACCTGTACCTGCCACTGATCCGGTTCGGTAACAGGCCGCGCCTCGATCTGCTGAAGCAGTTCCTCGGGCGAGCCGCCGCGGCCGAGCAGCTCAGCGTAACGCCCGTGGTCGGGGACGCCGTCGCTGCACTCCGCAGCGCAGATGATCGTGCCGCCGTCCGCGACCACCTGCGCCGCGGCCGACATCCCCTTGACTGCCTGGTAGAGATTCTGGTCGAGGGGATAACCGGCGTTCGTCGTCACGACGACCTCGAAGCGCCGCCCGGTTTCCCGCATGGCGATCGGCTTGGCAGCCGCGCAGGCTCGGCGGTGCATCTCGAAGAGTTCGCCCGCGAAGACGTGCGTGATCCTCTGCTGCCGGTCCAGCAACACGTCGACGCTGAAGTGTGGCTTCGCCTCGGGCCGCGCCGCGATCGCGCGGATATCGGTGTGGAGGGGGTTCTCGTCGATGATCCCCCAGGTCGAGCGCGGGTCGCCGACGCGGGCGGCGTCGTGCAGGGTGAGCACCGTGTCGAGACCGGCAAGACCGGGAGAGACCATCTTCGGCCCGCCCGAGAAGCCGGCGAAGAAATGCGGCTCGACGAAGCCCGTCGTGATCCGGAGATCCGCCTCGAGCCAGTGGCGGCAGAGCCGGGTCGGAACGCCCTTGCCGCTCTCGCCGATATCGACGAGCGAAGACTCGTCGCGGGCGTCGTGGTTGATCACCCGGCAGGAGTTCAGGATCTCGTCGCCGAGCATCGCGCGGAGTTCGTCTGGCGTGTTCGCGCGGTGCGTACCCGTCGCGATCAGGATCGTCACGTCCTCCGGGCGAACGATGCCGTCGAGCTCCCGCAGCACGGCGCCGACCATCTCCCGGCGCGGCTGCGCGCGGGTCACGTCGCAGACCGAGATCGCGACCGTCTGACCGGGCCCGGCCACTTCCCGAAGCGAGGGCCCCCCAACCGGCGCGCGCAGCGCAGCCGTCAGGGCCGTATCGGGATCCGCGAGCGCCGGCGCCTGGACAGGCTCGATGACCGTCGTCCGCTGGCGCGGAACCTCGATCTCGAGACCGTCGCGGCCATAGGCGAGGCGAACCCGCATCAGCCGGCGAAGGGCCCTACTCCGCCTCGTCGAGGCGGCGTACCTTGATGCTGCGGAACGCGACCTCGTCGCCGTGGTCCTGCAGCAGGATGCGCCCCTCGGGCCACCGCCCGAAGCCCTCGCGGCCGGCGAACTTGCTTGCTCCGACCGCCTCCGCAAGTTCCGGCGAGTTGCGGTCGAACTCCAGCACCGACACGTGATTCAGCCAGTGCTCGACCCGCCCGTCCGCGTGGACCACGATCCGCGCGTGGTTGAAGCGACCCGGACCCTTGACGAAGCGCCCAATCTTCGTCGCCGGCAGCAGGTCGTAGAGCGAGGCCAGGGTGCGGTTCCCGTTCAGGCCGGCCTGAGCGTCCGGGTGCCGCAGGTCGTCCAGGATCTGGTACTCGAACGCGACCGCCGTACCCGGAGCGGAGTCGTAACCCTCGGTGACCAGGTACTTGATGCCGCTGTTCGCGCCCTCGGTCATCCGGAACTCAAGCTGAAGTTCGAAGGCCGAGAACGACTCGCGGGTCACGATGCCGCCGCCGCGTTCGGCGCCCGGTTCCGAAGCGAGCACCGTGAGTTCCCCGTCCCGCACCGCCCAGCCGGCCTCCGGGAAGTCCTCCCGATGGGCGCCGCGCCAGGCCTCCACGCTCTCGCCGTCGAAGAGCAACTCCCAGCCCATCGCCGCCTCCGCTTCGGACAACTCGTTCGGCCGCGTGTCGACGATGTAGGGGAACGTCCGCCCGCTGGGCGTGAGGCCTTCCGTTCGCAGCCAGACGTTCCGATAGCGGACCTGCAACCCGCCATGCTCCGGCCCCACCGAGTGAACCTGGAGCGCGATGAACCCGCTCGGAGTCATCTCATCGATCAGAAAGGTCGCCGGCACGTTGTTGAGCCAGGTCCGGATCTCGGGGCCGATCGCCTCGATGTAGAGGTGGTTCCAGCCCCCCTGGCGAAACGCCCGGCTCGCTGCCGGATTCGCCGCCAGCGGATACAGCCAGCCGCGCCGGGCCTCGTCGTAGACGCCGGCGCTCCACGCCCGCTCGCTGGGGTCGATCTCGACCTGGTAGCCGTGCACGATCCCATTCCGGTAGGCCGGGTCGCTGTGGCTTCGGATCTGGACGCCGGCGTTCAGGCCCTCGTCGATCTTGAACTCCAACTGGAGCGCGAAGTCGCCGTACTCCTTCTCGGTCGCCAGGAAGGAGTTGGGCGTCTCGATGACCGCCGTGCCCACGACGACACCGTCCTCCAGCGTGTACTCCGCGGCGCCGCCAAGCTGAGTCCATCCCTCCTCGAGCCCGCCCGCGGTCAGGTCGATCCAGCCGGAGTCTGGCGCCGGTTGGGCGAGCCCGGGCGCCGCCACACCAATCAGGAGCAGCACGCAGGACGACACCATGGAAGACCTTGGGCAGCGGCGCATCGGTGCGTCAGCTTACCGTCCCTGTTCCCAACGACCGGTGAACGTGCAGGCATCGACGATGTGTGACGATTGACATCGTGATGTTAGCTCTCTAGCATCCACGACATGAGAACGACCCTAACCCTCGACGACGATGTCGCCGCCAAGGTGCGCGAGAAGATGGTGCAGACCGGTACGACGATGAAGCAGATCGTGAACGTCACTCTCCGGAGGGGCTTCGAGGCGCCCGGCGAGGAAGAGCTCGCTGTCCCCTTCACGGTGGAGGCACGACCCATGGGCCTCCGGCCGGGATTCGACCTGGACGACATCAGCGGCCTGCTCGATCACTTGGACGGTCCCACGCGCCGGTGACGCTCGTCGACGCCAACGTGCTGCTCTACGCCTACGACTCCGAGAGTCCATTCCAGGAGGTGTCGAAGCGTTGGCTCGAGGCCGAGCTCTCGTCCGGACGTTCCCTCAGCTTTGCGCTCGTCACCCTGCTGGCGTTCGTTCGGATCGCCTCCGATCGCCGCGTCTTCGCCCGTCCGCTGACGCCAGCCGAAGCCTGCTCCCTGATCGAGGACTGGCTGGCGCAACCCAACGCCAGGACGTTGCAACCAGGGCCCCGAACCTGGACGATCCTGAGCGAACTCTGCGCCAGCGGCCAGGCCAGGGGACCGATGGTGATGGACGCGCACCTCGCGGCCCTGGCGCTCGAACACGGCGCATCGATCGCCACGACCGACCGGGACTTCACCCGGTTCCCGGGTATCGAGCTTGTAGACCCGGTTGGCGAAAGCGCCGCGGGCTAGGATCGCCGCTTCCGCGCCGTGGACGGCGCAAAGAGGAGAACGGAGCCTTGGAGTCGATCGAAATCCATCCCCAGGCGTTGCGCGAAGCGGCGTCCTTGATCCTCGCAGCCGGCGGCAGCGAGCCGGAGGAGGCACGCATCGTCGCCGACCACCTCGTGCTGGCGAACCTCTCGGGGCACGACAGCCACGGCATCGGCATGCTTCCCGCCTACGAGCGAAGCCTGAGTAACGGAACCCTGCATCCGAACCAGAAGGTCGAGCTGGTCCGTGACGACGGCGCGATCATGATGTTCGATGGCGGCATGGGCTACGGCCAGGTGGTCGGCCGCGAGGCGACGGCGGCCACGATCGAACGCTGCCGGGACACCGGCGTGGTCCTGGCGTCGGTCCGCTACTGCCATCACCTGGGGCGCATCGGCACCTACGGCGAGCAGGTGGCTGACGCCGGCCTCGCCTCGATTCACTTCGTCAACGTCGTCGGCCACCAGGCCCTGGTCGCCCCCTACCGGGGCACGGACGCCCGCTATTCGACGAATCCGATGTGCCTCGCGCTGCCGGGAAGCGACACCCAACCGCCGGTTCTCCTCGACATGGCGACGAGCCGAATCGCCCACGGCAAGGCGCGGGTTGCCCACAACAAGGGCGAGGAGGTGCCCGCGGGCTCGCTGATCGACCATCGCGGACGCCAGACTCTCGACCCGAGCGTCCTCTTCAACCAGCCGGTGGGCGCACTCACCTCCTTTGGAGACCACAAGGGTTACGGCCTGGCGATCTTCTGCGAACTCCTCGGCGGCATGATGAGCGGCGGCCGTACCGCCCAGCCCGAACACGGGATGGAGGGCACGATCATCAACAACATGTTCATGGTGGTCTTCGACCCCGAGCGGCTGATCGAACGTTCGGCGATGGACCACGAACTCGCAGCCCTGGTCGCTCACGTCAAGGCGTCGCCGGCCGCAGACGCGAACGAGCCGGTGCTCGTGCCCGGCGACCCCGAGCGAGCGATGCGTCTCGAACGCGCCGAAGCGATCCCGGTTGATGTCGAATCCTGGCGCCAGATCGTCGCCACCGGTGAACGGCTGGGAGTGGAGCCGGCCGAACTCGAAGCGTTAGCGGCCTAGCGCGTCGCCTCGCTGAAGAAGCGCCACAACAGCTCGCCGCCGAAGTTGCCGGCGTCGTCGCGCGGCCAGACGTGAGCGCCGTCCCAGGAACAACTACGGACGGTGCGGCCACCGGCGCAGCCGGGGTACTCGACGCAAGTCAACTCGCGGCGTCCGTCCCACGGCGTCTGGACCTGCACCGGGTCCGCCGCACAGGACTGAGTCTCGGCCCATTTCTCCGCCACTCCCTCCTGCGACGTGTAGATGTAGCCGTCGCCGGCATGCGAGCCGTCGATCGGCACCGTGCGGTCCGCGGTGCCCCCGACCAGGAGCATGGACGGCCCCGCCTCTCCGGCAGCGCAGTTGAACCCGCGCGCGAGGTAGCCGTGCATCGGGGCCACGGCGGCCAGACGGTCGCCGAGGGCACAGCCGAGACGATGCACGAACATGCCGCCGTTGCTGTAGCCGGAAGCGAAGACGCGGTCCGTGTCGAGACAGAGCTCGGCCGAGAGATGATCGATGAGCGCGGCGATGTAGCCGACATCGTCGTGGCAGGAGCACCAGTTGCACGGCCCGCAGGTCCCGCATTCCGGTGGACATGGATAGGGGCTCGCGTCCTCCCGGCAGGCGGGTTCTTCCGGCTTCAACGGCGCGCTGCAGGCGAGGTCGTTCCAGGACGTGATCCGGGCGACTCGGCTCTGGTCCCGCCGCCCCATCGACGCCTCGAACGATGTGCCCTCCGGGAACGCGACGACGAAGGCCTCACGGTCGGCGAGCTCCGAGAGCCCCGTCCAGCCATCGCTGTGCGCGGCGCTGCCGGTGTAGCCGTGGACGTGCAGCCACAGCGGCAGGGGTTGGGAGCCGTCGTACCCGGACGGCAGGTGGAGGCGATAGCTTCGGGTCAGGCCGTCGTAGGGAAGTTCAAGGTCGACGCTCGTGCCCCGTTGTGCGGTGGCTAGCGCGCTGGAGGCGGCGGCAGAACAGCCCGGACTGTCGGTGGCGGCAAGCGGCGGGACAACGACGAGCAGCACCACAGCCGCCAGCGCAAGTGATCGTCGTGTCGCCATCCGGCCAGCATCGTAGCGCGGAGGCGTCACGGTCAGCCGGGCAACACCTGGAAGTACTCGTTGCGCTCTACCACCTGCACGTCAACTTCGAACAGCTCGGACAGAATCGCACCGGTCAAGACCTCGTCCTTCGACCCGTCCGCGAATACCTCACCGGCCTTGAGCAGCACGACGCGCTCAACCTCTGGCGGAATCTGATCCACGTGATGAGTCACGATGATCAGCGTCGTTCCCGCCGCGGCCAGGGCGCGTAGCCGCTCCATCAGGCCGAAGGCCGCGCGCAGGTCGAGGCCGGTCGCCGGCTCGTCGAGCAGCAGGGTGTGCGGCTCGTGGACGAGGGCGCGCGCCAGCAGCAGGCGCCGCTGCTCGCCCGAGGACAGCGTGTCGAACCGGCGCTCCAGCAGATCGACGGCGCCCTGGCTCGCTGCCGCCGCCTCGGCCCGGCACCGCTGCGCTTCCGTCAACCCCTGATGTCGGTAGACGCCGACGCTGGCGAAGAAGCCCGAGCACACCACGTCCAGACCCGAGAGCCAACCGTGGTGCGCCGCCTGCAGTTCGTGCGAGACGACGCCGAGCTGGCGCCGGACGTCGAACACGTTCCAGCGCTCCCGGCCGAGCAGCCGCATGCGAACCCCCGGCCGCCGCACGGGAAAGAACTCACCGTTCAGCATGCGGAGCAGGGTCGACTTGCCTGCGCCGTTCGGACCGAGCACGGCCGTGTTCCGCCCACGAGGAATCGAGAGCGTCACGCCGTCGAGCGCGCGCCGGCCACCGCGCAGGACGGTGACGTTCCTGAGTTCCAGCAAGGCTTCGTTCATAACGCTCGGCTTGCAGCCCATCTCGGGCCGCACTTCGACAGGAAGCCCTACCGGCCCCGGAAGCGCGGCGGCCGCTTCTCGAGGAACGCCTTGCGTCCCTCGACGTAGTCGTCGGAACGGAAGCACGCCTCAACGAGCTGCTTCACCCGATCCAGTTCGCGGCGGTCCGGATCCTTCGTGGCTTCCTTGATCGCTCGCTTTGCGGCGCGAAGCGTGAGCGGCGCATTCGCGGCCATTCTCCCCGCCAGATCGCGGACGGTGCTCTCGAGTTCGTCAACGGTCGTTACCCGGTCGATCAAGCCCATGTGGTGCGCCTCGGCGGCGGTGAACCGGCGCGCCGTGAGCAGGATCTCGCTGGTGCGCGAGGGGCCCACGAGGTCGACCAGCACCTTGATACCGGCAAAGCCGTAGCCGACGCCAAGCCGGCCGGCCGGGATGCCGAAAAGCGAATCGTCCGAGGCGATCCGCAGGTCCGCGTTGAGCGCTGTCGCCAGACCGCCGCCCAAGCAGAAGCCCCGGATCATCGCGATGAGAGGCTTCTCCAGGGCCGCGAATGCCCGTCCCGTTTCCCGACCCGCCGCGTCGTAGCGCTCTCGCGCTTCCACCGTGGTCCGTAGCTTCTCGAACTCCGAGATGTCGGCACCCGAGACGAACGCCCGATCCCCTGCCCCGCGGAGCACGACGACCCGTACGGCATCGTCCTCCTGAAACCGCCGCAGGGCCATCGCGGACGCGACCTGCATGTCGAACGACAACGCGTTCCGCCGCTCCGGATTGTTGTACGTGAGCCAGCCGACGCCGTCCTCGATCCTTGCCTCGATCTTCGTCGTCGGCAGTTCGATCGCATTCACAACACCACCCGCGCGCTCCGAAGCGCCTCGATTTCGGCGTCTCCCAGCCCCGCTTCCGCGAGGATCTCGTCCGTGTGTTCGCCTATCCCGGGCGCCCGGCTCCGCAGTTCGAAGGGTGTCCGGCGGAGGCGGACCGGCTGGCCCACGAGCCGCACCGGACCGAGCTCGGGGTGCTCCAGCGGCACCGCGATCCCGCAGTGCTCGACCTGCGGGTCGGCGAAGGTCTGCCCTAGGTCGTAGACCGGGCCGCACGGAAGACCGGCCTCGTTCAGGCGCTCGACAATCTCGTCCACTTTGAAGCGGCGCGTCAGTTCGGCGACGTCGCCTTCGAGTTGCTCCCGGTTGGCGACGCGCTTCGCCGAGTTCTTGTACTCGGGACGCTCGAGCAACTCTTCGCCGCCCAGCGCCTGGCACATGGCCCGGAAGTGCTTGCCGCTCGTGGCCGCGATGTTCACCCAACCGTCCGCGGCCGGGAACGTCCCCATCGGCGAGATCGTCGGGTGGTGGTTGCCCTGCTGGCCCGGAACCTCACCCTCGACGAGGTAGCGGGCGGCCTGGAAGTCGAGCATTCCGATCATCGCCTTGAGCAGGGAAGTGCTCACCCACTGCCCCTCGCCCGACCGCTCCCGCTCGTGGAGCGCGGCCAGGATGCCGAAGGCGAGGTACAGGCCGGCCGCCAGGTCGGAGATCGCCGTGCCCACTCGTACCGGACCCTGACCGGGAAGCCCGGTCACCGACATCAGCCCGCCCAGGCCCTGGGCGATCTGATCCACGCCGCCGCGGTCGCGATACGGACCGGTCTGTCCGAAACCCGACACGCTGGCGAAGACGATGCGCGGATTGATCGCGCGAACCGTCTCGTAGTCGAAGCCGAGCCGGTGCTTCACATCGGCGCGGTAGTTCTCGACCAGCACGTCGGCGTCCCGGACCAGCCGCAGCAGGACCTCGCGGCCCGCCTCGCTCTTCAGGTCCAGCGTCAGGCAGCGCTTGTTGCGATGCAGGTTCTGGTAGTCGTGGCCGAGCCGGCGGGAAATGCCGATCTCCTTGCCGGGCGCCGGCGGACGCTCGATCCGCACGACGTCCGCGCCCCAGTCGGCGAGCTGGCGCACCGCGGTCGGCCCGGCGCGGGCAATCGTCAGGTCGAGGACCCGCAGGTCGGCCAGGGGGAGTGACATGAGCGGGAAATCAGACCTCGGGCACCGCGGCATTGACCGACTGCGCATCGGGCGGCCGCTCCAGGTCCCGCAGGAGCCAGGAGAGCGCTTCCTCAACCTGCCGCTTCGCGCCATGCTCGACGATCTCGCCGTGGCACGGAACGAGGCGGTCGAACGGACAACAGAGCATGCGGAGACAACTCGCCGCGGCCGCGGGCCGGTCACGCACCGCCAGTCGAAGAAACCGGCTCTGCGCCACCCTGCCGTAGGCCCCGGTCAGCCGCATGTAGATCGTGACGGCCGGCCCCAGCCGCCGCCTGAGGTTGAAGAGGAGATCCGCAACGAGCAGCGACCCGCTCGGACGATGGACGAAGACGACCTCCCTGAACCTCGGCATGCCCTCGATTGGGATCGGCTGGAGTTCATCGCCCCAGGGCGCAGCGACACCCAGCGTACCGGCGAACGTGAGGTCCGGTCGCTTCTTCTCGAGTCCGGGCGGCGCGTGAACCTCCGCCTCCGGGAACCGCTCGACCGCCGCCGGCAGGTGAAGGTGATGGAACAGGTTCGGCGCAACGAGGTACTCCACGCGACCCAGCTCGCAGATCTCGCCCGCCAGCGCCTCGTCCATCGGTCCCGGGGAGTGAATCCACAGCCCTCCGGAGGCCAGCCGCACGACGGTCATCCGGCAAGGCGCCACGAAACCGAACCCGAACTTCTGACGATGCTCGGCGGACCAGACGCCGGAGCAGATCTCCTGAAGTCCCATCCGCGCAAGTATAGGAGTCCCGGCCGTCGCCGTCCCGCCGGCTCGCGGCGGTCGAGGTCACCGCGAGCGGCGCCGTGGCGACGACGAAGGGACGCTGGCCGCTCCGGTCAGAGCACGCCGTAGGGGGAGGGGCGCGACAAGCTCCGAGCGCGTAGAATCCCCGGCCATGTTGCCGATGCCCATCCGCCCACGCCGCAACCGGCGATCCGCGGCGATCCGATCACTGATCCGCGAGACCGACCTCGGACCGGACCGGCTGATCTATCCGCTGTTCGTCATGGAGGGTTCGGACACCGCCGAACCGATCGACTCGATGCCCGGCCAGGCCAGGCTCACGATCGACCGTCTGGTCGCGGAGTGTCGCGCCGCGCATGCCCTCGGCGTACCGGCCGTGGCGCTGTTTCCAGCCGTCGAGGACGAACTGAAGGACCGGACCGCGAGCGGCGCCCTGGACTCCGACGGGTTGGTCCAGCGCACGGTCCGTGAGCTCAAGTCCGCCCTGCCCGGGATGCTGGTCATCACGGACGTGGCAATGGACCCGTACTCCAGCGATGGCCATGACGGGCTGGTCGAGGACGGCGAGATCCTGAACGACCCAACGCTCGAGATCCTCGCCGCCACCGCCGTCTCACAGGCCGATGCCGGCGCGGACATCATCGCGCCGTCCGACATGATGGACGGTCGCGTGCGGGCGATCCGCACCGCGCTCGACGACGCCGGTCACGACCAGGTCGGGATCCTGAGCTACACCTCGAAGTACGCCTCGAACTTCTACGGCCCGTTCCGCGACGCTCTCGACTCGGCTCCCCGCGCCGGCGACAAGAAGACCTACCAGATGGACCCGGCGAACGTCCGGGAAGCGGTGCGCGAGGCCCGGCTCGACGTCGACGAGGGGGCCGACGTCGTCATGGTGAAGCCCGCCCTTGCCTACCTCGACGTGATCCGTGCGGTACGCGAGGCGGTCGACCTGCCCGTCGCCGCCTACCAGGTCAGCGGCGAGTACGCGATGATCCAGGCGGTCGCCGCGAACGGCTGGATGGACGGCGACGCACTGATGCTTGAGACTCTGACCTCGATTCGCCGCGCTGGAGCCGACATGATCCTGACCTACTTTGCGCGTCGCTGCGCCGAGATCCTGAGCGGTCCATGACGCGCCGCCCGTTCGTAACCTGTTTTCTCGCGCTGGGCCTTGCCGCGGCGCTGGGGGCTTGCGCTCCCGAACCGGGTGCGCCGGAACCCTCGCCGGCAGCCGCGGCCGCCGCGGAGCAACCGCCGAACATCGTCTTCTTCCTGGTCGACGACATGGGATGGAGCGACGTCGGCGTCTTCGGCAGCACGTTCTACGAGACGCCTCACATCGACGCCCTCGCCGAGCGTGGCGTGCGCTTCACCAATGCGTACGCGGCGACGCACGTCTGTTCGCCCACGCGCGCCTCACTTCTGACCGGCAAGTACCCGGCGAGGCTGCGCCTGACGGACTGGCTGCCGGGCCGCAGGGAGCATGCCTTCGAGCAGATGCTGAGCGCCGAGAAGCTGGCGGCCCTGCCAATGGACGAAGTGACCCTCGCCGAAGCGCTCAAGGAACACGGCTACAGCACGGCGATCTTCGGCAAGTGGCACCTCGGCGGCGGCGAAGCCGGCCCCCTCCACCAGGGCTTCGACCTGCAGGCGCCCGACTTCCCCGGCTCGACCCCTCGCGGCGGCTACTTCCCGCCGTACCTGATGGCCGGCCTGGTCGTCGAAGGGGAGGAAGACGAGTACCTCACCGACCGACTGACCGACTTCGCCGTCGACTTCATCGAGCAGAGCCGGGACCGCCCCTTCTTCCTCTACCTGTCGCACTTCGCCGTGCACGACCCGATCGAAGGACGTTCGGACCTGGTTCTGAAGTACCGCGAGAAGTTGGCGCGGATGGAGCCTCCGGCCGGCCCGGCCTTCCTCCTGGAGGGCAATCCCGACGATTCCGAGCCGCTTTCGCGCGCACAACTCGATGCTCTGCTGGAACAGCCCTCGCACCAGGAGCACCGGGTACTGCCCCAGGCCACCGTCAAGATCAAGCAGCACCAGGACAACGTCGAGTTCGCGGCGATGGTCACCGCCATCGACGACAGTCTGGGGCGCGTGCAGAGCACCCTCGACCGGCTGGGGTTGACCGAGAACACGATCGTCGTCTTCTACTCGGACAACGGAGGGATGGCGGCCGCCAACCTCGGCAATCCCGCGAGGGTGGTCCCCCCCGACCTGCTGGACGCCGCCTACTCCACGTCGAACCTGCCGCTGCGCGGCGCCAAGGGCTGGCTGTACGAGGGCGGGATTCGGGTGCCGCTCATCGTGCGCTGGCCGGGCGCGGGCCAGACCGGCGCGGTCCGCGACGAGCCGGTCATCAGCCCCGACTTCTACCCCACGTTGCTGGAGATGGCCGGCCTGCCGCCACGACCCGACCAGCACGTCGACGGCGTGAGCTTCGCCGCGGCGGTCAGGGGCGAGGACTTCGAGCGCGGAGCGATCTACTGGCACTTCCCCCACTACAGCAATCACGGGATGCAGAGCCCCGGCGGCGCCGTCCGCGACGGCGCCTGGAAGCTGTTGGAGTACTTCGAGAACAGCACCGTCCAACTCTTCGACCTGGAGAACGACCCGGGCGAACAGCGCGACCTGGCCGCCGAGCAGTCAGCGCAAGCCGCCGAGCTCCGCGCCCGGCTTCACGCCTGGCGCGAATCCGTGTCGGCGGCAATGCCGATCGCTCGCCCCTGAAGCCTCGCTGAACGCCGGCGCGCCGCTCAGGGAGCGGCCCGGAACAGGAACAGGTGCTGGGTCGGCAGCGAGTCGATCCGGGAGGCGAGTTCGTAGCCGGCCGGAATCCACTCCTTCATCACCTGCTCGATCGACATCCGGTGCTCAAGCTTGATGTGCCGGGCTGAACGGCCCTCAAGTCGGAACTCGGCGAGGGCGATGACGCCGTCCGGCGCCAGCGCTTCCCGCATGGACTGGAGCATCGCCTCCGGCTCGGAGAACTCGTGGTACACGTCGACGAGGAGAATCAGGTCGACCTCACCTACAGGCAGCCGGGCGTCGCTCTCGGTGCCGAGCACCGTGCTCATGTTCGTGACCCCGGCCTCGGCTGCAAGCTGCGTTGCGATGCTGAGCATCTCGGGCTGAATGTCGTTGCACAGCACCGAGCCCCCGGGGCCCACCGCGGCCGCCAGACGGCGCGCGTAGTAACCCGAGCCGCAACCGACGTCGACGACCAGCATGCCGGCCTCGATCGGCAGCGCGGCCATCAGTTCGTCCGGATGCTCCTCTTCGATTCGCGTCGCCCGCTCCAGCCAGGGGGCGCCGCGGTAGGACATGACCTCCGCGATCTTCCGGCCCTGGTAGACGCCCGGGTCCTCAGGCGTCTGCGCCGCTGCAGTTGCTAACGGAGCCATCACCGCGACGACGACGGCGCACCCGGTGCGCAGCCAGTTCCGTGCCGCGCCGTCTACGGTTCGAGCCAGCGGGCGAGCCATCCCAGCACCTCCTCGTGCCACTGAACGCTGTTCGCCGGACTGAGCACCCAGTGGTTCTCGTCCGGGAAGTAGAGGAACCGGGCGGGCACGTCCCGCCGCTTGAGCGCCGTGAAAGCCGCCAGGCCCTGGGTCTCCGGCACGCGGAAGTCGAGCGCGCCGTGGATCACAAGCATCGGGGTCCGCCAGCGATCGACCAACAGCGCCGGATTGTCGCTTTCGAAGCCGTCCGGATTGTCGAAGTAACTGCCCTGGTGGTCCCACTCGACGAACCACAACTCCTCCGTTGTGTAGTACATCGAGCGCAGGTCGAACACGCCGTCGTGGTTCACCAGGCAGCGGAACCGGTCCGGCCAGGCGCCCGCGATCCAGTTCACCATGTAACCGCCGTACGAAGCGCCCAGAGCGCACACCCGGTCACCGTCGAGGAACGGATACCGGTCGAGCGCGGCGGCCAGACCCTTCTGCAGGTCCTCGAGCGGCTTGCCGCCCCAGTCGCCACGGATCGAGTCGGTGAAATCCTGTCCGTAACCGACCGAGCCGTGGAAGTCGATCATCACCGCGGCGTAACCGGCGCCGGCATAGGCCTGCGGGTTCCAGCGGTAGTGAAAGCTGTTTCCGAATGAGCCCTGCGGCCCGCCGTGGATCAGGAACGCGACCGGGTAGCGGCGTTCCGGGTCGAAGTCGACCGGCCGCACGAGGTAGCCATGCACCGTCTCGTCGTTCCACCCGGCGAACGTGAACTGTTCGTAGTCCCCCACCCGCGCCGCTGCCCGCTGCCCGGCGTTGAAGTCGGTCAGGGCCCGCCGGTTGACACCGGAGAGATCGCTGACGAACAACTCCGACGGGGCGGCCAGATCGTTGTGGAGAGTGACCAGCCGGTCTGTCGACACCGCGAGGCCGGCGATCGAGCCCTCGGCGTGCAGGCGCCTCACGGAACCGTCCGCCACGTCGACCGCGAACAGGCTCCGCTGTCCGAGGTCCGCCGCGGTGGCGAACAGGGTGTCCCCGTCGGCCGAGAAGGCCAGGCCCGACACCGAGCGGTCCCAGTCGGCCGCGAGGTCCCGCTCGTCTTCCAGGCGTGAGCCGGCGAGCCGCGCGAGCCGGATCCGGAAACGATCGGACTCGTAGCCGGGCCGCTCCATCGCCATCCAGGCCAGCGTGGCACCGTCCGGCGAAAGCGCCGGGTGACTGTCCCAAGCCGGGTTGTCCGCTGTCAGATTGACGGGCGGCGAACTGCCGTCCGCCGGCGCCAGGTACAGGTCGAAGTTCGTCGACCACGCTTCCGGCGTGCCGCCGGTGCGCGAAGCGAAGATCACGGTATCGCCGCCAGGCCCAAAAGCGAGTTCCTCGGCACCGCCGAAGGGCTTGGGGGGCGCGTCCTGGTCGAGGCCGCGCATCAGGTCGACCGGCTGCCCCGCGACCGAGCGGCCGTTGTCGAGTTCCAGGACGAAGACGTGCGACCGCCGGCCGTCCTTCCAAACGTCCCAGTGGCGAACGAAGAGATCGTCGTACGCGACTCCCGAGGTCGGCCGCGATGACCGGTCCTCGAGGCGTTCCGCCGTGCAGTCGAGGGTCTCGCACGAAGCGAAGACATCCATCGTCAGCACAATCCGGCGGCCGTCGGGCGACACGACCAGGTTGCCGACATCGAGCGGAAGGTCGGTCACCTGGCGCGGTTCGCCCCCGGCAAGCGGCAGGCGCCACACCTGAGAACTCCCCGAACGCGTCGACAGGAAGAAGAGATCCCGACCGTCCGGCGCCCAGCGCGGATGGAAGTCGGCCGCTTCGTGCGTGGTCAACCGGCGCGCCTCGCCGCCCTCCACCGGCACCGACCAGAGATCCGTTCGACCCCGGTTCGCGGCAAGATCCGTCGACCGTACGGTGAACGCCACGACCGAGCCGTCCGGCGCCACCTGAGGGTCCGAGAGCCTCTCCATCGCCAGCATGTCGTGGACCGAGAACGGGTGCGTCTCCTGCGCCTGGAGCACCACCGGGGGCGGCGCGATCAGCGCAGCGAGAACAACGATCCCGAAACGGCCCATGGCTGCGAGGCAGGCTATGGGGCCACGTCACGGAACGCAAATCCCTGCCTGTGCAGGCTTACTGCGGAGTGCCTGGCGACGTGACCCCGCAGGTCTCGGTGGTAGACTGCGGGTTTCCAGAAACTCCAGGATCAACCATGCGTACCCTGATCTGCCTCGTTTCGGCCCTCCTCTGTTCGGCTGTCGCAGCCCAGGACTCCAGCCTGACGGCGGCGCGCCTGGACGGCGACGTACTGCGCCTCCAGACAGCCGGCGGCCTGCAGACCGTCCGGCACTTCGAACTGCCCAATCCCCCGCGGGTCGTGCTCGACCTGTTCGGAATCAACGCCTCGCTCGCCGAGATGCCGGCGCCTTCCGCCGGCGGCCCGGCGATCGAGGTACGCACCGGCAAGCACCCGAACTTCCTGCGCGTGGTCGTCGACCTGGCAGACGCACTGCCCGGGTATCAGGTGCGGCAGACGGAGGGCCTGATCCAGGTTGGTCTCGGGTCGGCAGCACTGCCGTCATCCGCGGACGGCGTCCTGATCGAGAGTTCTCCGGTGCCGGCCGACCCGTCCAGGCCGCCCAGGAGGACGGCCCCGGTGGTCGCCACAGGCGTCGAGGCTTCTCCCGCCTCCGCTCCGTCACCCGCGGCGGAGCCTCGAGCCGTCCAGGCGATCACGGCGCCGGTCACCGCGGGCGACCGAGCGAGACTCGAGGATCTGTCCACCGACGAGCTGCTGGCGCTCATCGACGCGGAACTCGAGGCTGCGGGCCTGGACCAGGAGCAATCCGCGGAGGAACTCATCGAGCAGGTCGAGGCTGAACTGGACGGGAACAACCGCGGATCGACCACGAGCAGCCCGCCGCCAGCCCGTAGAGCGCCCCCGCAACGCCGTCCACGCCCGACTCCCACGCGGTCCCCGCCCGCTGACGGCGAAGAACGGCTGCCGTTCCGCTACGTCGACGAGGAACCGGCGAAGGAGCCGCCGCCCGCGTAGACACCCGGCGATGGGCTCCGGTTCAGCACCAGAAGCACCAGTGGTACGGCGGCCGGAAGTAGGTGATCAGCCGGCCGCAGACGATCACGCCGACCCAACAGGCGAGAGAGATCGCGGCCGCGGTCCGGGCTCGGGCCGGCGCCGCCGCGCCGGCGACGGCGGCCTTCACCGGACGGTACGCGAAACGGTAGAAGACCAGGATGTTGAGACCGGCGATCGCCATCAGCGAGAACTTGATCTGCACCGCCGGGTTGTAGAGGTACTGGTTCGGCGCGCTGACGACGAACAGGAAGCCGGTGCATACGTTGAGGAGATAGCCCCCCACGCCCCAGGGCACCAGCTTGTGCAGCGCGGCCATCGGAATCGCCCTCGCCACGCCCAGCAGGCGCAGATCCCAGAGACCGATCGTGCCGATGAGCAGCGAAAGCCCGAAGAAGTGCAGCGACTCGACGGTGGGCCAGCCCCACGACGTGTGCATGAAGTCGTAGATGCCGCTCTTCTGACCGATCGAGTTCAGCAGACTTTCCATCGCTCTCGTGTCTCAGTAGCCCGTGTCTCGGTAGAACGTGCGTCTCAGTACAGCAGGTGCGAGGCCAGCATGACCTTGGCGGTATAGGCCAGGAAGCGACCCGAGGTGATCACCGCCGCCCAGAGCGCGAGCGACACGCCGGCCAGTATCCGCGCCTTCCGGGGCGCCGGCGCCCCGTCGTAACGGGAATCCCCCAGCAGCCCGCGCATCAGCGCCCTCATGATCCAGAGGGCGGCCGCGATGGCGACCAGCTTGAAGTAGAAGACCGGATTGGTCAGCGCCTTCGCCGGGTACGCCAGGAGCAGCAGCAGTCCCGAGACGGTGACCACGACCAGGCTCGCCCAGAGCACCGGCGTGAAGCGCCGCATGAGCGACCGCGGGACACCGGGAGCCACTCCCAGGATGCGCAGGTCCGTCGCCACGTGGATGCCAGTCACGAACGCCATTCCGATCGAGTGAAAGACCAGGCTCGAAAAGAACGCGGGCCCCGACTCCCGCATCCAGGTCGAGAAGCGCGTCTCTTCCAGCCAGATCAGTACGTCGACCAACGTTCCGAGGCCCTACAGCTTCTGCTCTTCGATCCAGGCGTTGATCAACTCTTCCAACGTTCCGAGGCCCTACAACTGCTGCTCTTCGATCCAGGCATTGATCAACTCTTCCAGGACGTCCAGGGGAATCGAGCCGTTCTCCAGCACCGCGTCGTGAAACAGGCGCACGTCGAAGTCGGCGCCGAGGGCCTCTTCGGCTTTCCCCCGCAGCTCCCGGATCTTCAGTTCGCCCATCTTGTAGGCCAGCGCCTGGCCGGGCCAACTGATGTATCGGTCGGTCTCGGTCCTCACCTCGTGCAGGGAGAGCGCCGTGTTCTCGGCCAGGTAGTCGAGCATCTCCTGGCGCGTCCAGCCCAGAGCATGCACCCCGGTGTCGACGACGAGCCGGCAGGCGCGCCAGATCTCGTAGGTCAGGCGGCCGAAGTTGCTGTACGGGTCTTCGTAGATGCCGGCCTCGAGCCCGAGGTACTCGGAGTACAGCCCCCAGCCCTCGCCGAAAGCGGAGAGGTAGTCGTGACGGCGGAACTCGGGACCCGCGTCGATCTCGGCCGCGATTCCGTGCTGCAGGTGGTGGCCGGGCACCGCCTCGTGCAGCGTGAGGGCTTCGAGCGCGTAGAGGGGCCGGCTCGGGAGGTTGTAGGTGTTGACCCAGTAGATGCCGGGCTGCGTGCTGTTGTACGGAGCGGACACGTACCGACCGGCGGTGTACTTCGGCGCCATGTGGTCCGGAACCGGCTCGACCGTGTAGGGGACCCGCGGCAAGGTCGCGAACAGGGACGGCAGCTTGCCGTCCATCGTCTTGGCGATCCAGGCGGCGCGCTCCAGCAGCTCCTGCGCGGTCTTTGGGTAGAAGCGTGGATCGGTGCGCAGGAACTCGAGGAACTCGGCGAACGATCCCTCGAAGCCGACCTCCTGGATCACCTCCGCCATCTCCGCCCGGATCCGGGCGACCTCACTGAGGCCGATCTCGTGGACCTCCTGCGGCGTGACGTCGAGCGTCGTGAACCACCGCACCTGCTCCGCGTAGTACGCCTGGCCGTCCGGAAGGTCGGAGGCTCCGACGGTTTCCCTGGCGTTCGGCTGGTACTCGCCGACGAAGAACTCGTAGAACGCCTGGTAGGCCGGCACGACCGCCTCGGTGATCGCCGCCTCGGCATCGGTCAGGATCCTCTCGCGGTCCATCTCTCCCACCGACGCCGGCAGATCCTCGAAGGGCGCCCAAAACGCGCTGTCCTGCGGCTCCTCGACGATGTGGGCGGAGATCGTGTCCTCGTAGCCTTCCAGGGTTACCCGCGGCAGGGTGAAGCCGCGGTCGATCCCGGCGCGCATGTGCGCCTGCTGATGCTCGAAGTAGGCCGGGATCGCCCGCATCCTGGCGATGTAGTCATCGTAGTGGTCCGCTGTCCGGAACGGCATCGGGCGGTACATCCGGGCGAACCCCATGTGGAAGCCGGAATCCGCGTTGAGCGGCATCTGGTAGCCGCCGAACTCGAACCCCTGCACGCTGCTCCGAAGCTGGCGCTCGAACATCCGCGCGTTGATCCGGTCCGCCGCGCTGAGCCCGGAGACATCGATCTCCTCGAACCGCCGCAGCACATCGCGGCGCCGTTCCACCCTGCGCTCGATCGCCTCCAGGCTGACGTCGGCCAACTGGTCGTTCCGGCTGTGGTCGCCGACACTCGTCGCGAACTGCGGACTCTCGACGAGCCGAGCCGCCCAGTCCTCGTCGAACAGGGCGTAGAGCTGTTCGCGGGCGTCCGGAGCCGCGTCCGGAGCCTGGGCGCAGGCGACTGCCAGTGCCAGTGCCGCCAGCAGGGGCGCCCTCCAGTTCGGTCGCATTCGGCTCATCGGGAACGGCAACCCTATCGAAGCGCCAAAGGCCGCCGCGGAGCCGACCGGCTGCTACGATCCCCGCCCGCGCGTGAAGAAGAAACTGCTCGCACTCCTGCTCGCACTCCTCGCGGCCGGCGCCTCCGCCGCGGGAGCCACCACCCTCGAACTCCGGCCCGGCGATCGGGTCTGCCTCGCGGGCAACACCTTCGCCGAGCGCTTTCAGCTCTTCGGTTACTTCGAGAGCGGTCTGCTGGCCGCCTTCCCGGAGCTGGACCTCTCCGTCCGCAACCTCGCCTGGTCAGCGGACGAGGCGGCGCTGCGCCCGCGGCCGCTGGACTTCGGCGCCGTCGACCGTCACCTCGAGGCGCAGGGAGCGGATGTCGTCCTCCTGTTCTACGGCGCGAACGAGTCGTTCGCCGGGGACCAGGGCCTGCCGGCGTTCCGGAACGATCTCGGACGGCTGCTGCGGCATGTCTCGAAGCAGATCTACAACGGCGCCGAGCCACCGCGAGTGGCCCTCGTCTCGCCGATACCCCAGGAGGCCCTCACGGACGGTCGCGGTCTCGACGCGGCGTCGGTCGAACGTCGCAACGCGGAGCTGCGGAACTACGCAGCGGCGGCCGAAGCGGTTGCGGCGGAGAACAGCGTGCCCTTCCTCGACATCTTCGACGGAGTCGCGGCCGCGTTTGCCGGCGAGCCGGCGCCCCTGACGATCAACGGCGTGCACCTGAACGAAGCCGGCTACTGGTACGCCTCCCGCGCGCTGCTCGAGGCGCTCGGCGCGCCCTCGCCTGGAACGGTCGTCGCCTCGGCCGGGGGCGGTGCGGAACTTGAGGTCCGCCCGCCGGTCCTGCCACCGGCGCCCGACGGGAATCCGCCAGGCCTCCGAATCAGCGTGCGCGACCTGGCTCCTGGTTACTACGCCCTGCGGCGCGGCGACGTTACGCTGGCCTCCGCGAGCGACGGAGACTGGGCGCGGGGGCTCGACCTTCAGGCGCCGTCGCTCATCACCAGCCTGGTGGAGGCCGGCGACGGCCTGCGCCAGGTCGTGCTCCGCAAGGGCCGGCTGTTCTTCGACCGCTACCGCGCCGTGAACGGCTACTACATCTACGGCGGACGCAAGGAGCCTTTCGGCGTTCACTCGTTCCCGCCGGAGATGGTTCGCTTCGATGAACTTGTCGGCGATCTCGACGACGAGGCCCGCGACCTTGCGCGCTCGGGCGAAGCCTGGCGACTGGAGCGCGTCGACCGATGAACCGGGCTGCCGCGCACCTACGGCATGCGGATGCCGGCCAGAGGGCCGGCGCACCCAGTGACGGATCCCTGAGCGAGGCGCAAATCGCCGTCGGCGCCGTGCTGACTGCGGCACTGGCCGTCTTTCCGGCGGCAGCCCAGGAGGTCGCCGACGAGGAACCGAACCGGGGCGGCACGGCGCGCTACGAGGCGCTCGATCCCGCCTACGCGCTGGAGAACCTCCACGTCGCCGAGGGTTACGAGGTCTCCCTGTTCGCGTCGGAGCAGGACTTCCCGATCGGCAATCCCGTGTCCATGACCTTCGACTCCAGGGGCCGGCTCTGGGTCGCGACGATGCCGTCCTATCCGCAGCGCCTTCCCGACGAGGAACCGGACGACAGGATCGTGATCCTCGAGGATCGGGACGGCGACGGCCGAGCCGATCACCACACGGTCTTCGCGCGCGGCCTCCACCTGCCCACGGGCTTCGAACTCGGCGACGGCGGCGCCTACGTGGCCCAGCAGCCGAACCTGATGTTCATCGAGGACACCGACGGCGACGACGTGGCGGACCGCTACGAGGTCATCCTCCACGGCTTCGGCACCGAGGACAGCCACCACTCGATCTCGGCCTTCACCTGGGGACCGGGCGGCGCGCTCTATTTCCAGGAGGGCACCTTCCACCACAGCCAGGTCGAGACTCCATACGGCCCGGTGCGGCTGGTCGACGCCGGCGTCTTCCGCTACAAGCCGAACCGGTTCCAGCTCGAGGTCTTCGTCTCCTTTCCGTTCGCCAATCCGTGGGGGCACATCTTCGATCGCTGGGGACAGAACTTCATCGCCGACGCCTCCGGCGGCGCGAACTACTTCGGCGCGCCGATCACCGGCAACGCTCCGTATCCGACCAAGCGGCGCCGCATGAAGGTGTTCACCTCGATCGTCCGGCCGACTTCCGGCTGCGAGATCGTCAGTTCGCGCCACTTTCCCGACGAGGCCCAGGGGAATTTCCTCGTCAACAACACGATCGGCTTCCAGGGAATCAAGCAGCACCGGGTGATCGAGGAGGACTCGGGCTTCACGTCGGAGGAGGTCGAGCCCCTCCTCTACTCGACGGACATCAACTTCCGGCCCGTCGACCTGCAGTTCGCGCCGGACGGCTCGCTCTACCTGGTCGACTGGTTCAACCCGTTGATCGGCCACATGCAGTACTCGCTGCGCGACGAGCGGCGGGACCACGACCATGGCCGCGTCTGGCGGGTGCGCCACAAGTCCAGGCCGCTGCTGGAGCCGCCCGAGATCGCCGGCGCGACGGTGCCGGAGCTCATCCGCCTGCTGGAGAGCTACGAGGACCGCACCCGCTACCGGGTCCGCCGCGAACTGCGCGAGCGCCCGCGAGGCGAGGTGCTGGACGCACTCGGCACTTGGCTGGAGGAACTCGACGATCGCGGCCGCAGCGCTTCGAACGCCGCCGACGTCGATCCCGACCCGGAACTCGAACACCACCGGCTCGAGGCGCTCTGGCTCTACCAGAACCTGAATGTCGTCGAACCGGAACTGCTGAACCGCATGCTGGACTCTCCGGAACCCCGGGCCCGGGCCGCCGCGACCCGCGTGGCCCGCTTCTGGCGGCGCGAACTGGACGATCCCCTGGCGCTTCTGGCCGCCCAGGTCGAGGACCCGTTCCCACGCACTCGCCTGGAGGCCCTGCTTGGGCTGAGCTACCTCGAATCCGAACCCGCCGCCCTGGCCTCCCTCGAGGCGATCGACCACCCAATGGACTACTACCTCGACTACGTTCTCGGCGAAACGGTGGACACTCTCGAGGACTGGTGGCTGCCGGCACTCGAATCGGAGCGCGAACCGCCGCTCCTCGACACCTTGTCGCCATCTCAAGCCGGCTACCTGCTGAGCCGACTGCCGACCCGGAAACTGGAGCGGCTGCCATCCCATTCGTTGACCGACCGCGCCGTGATTCACCGCGCCGATGCCGGCATGGACCGCCAGCGCCAGGCCCTGGCGAACCTCACCGCGGGCACGAGCCGCTTCGTGTCGCTCACGCCCGCCGTGCTGCTGGTCGGCGAACTGCAGCGCCTGGACGCCGTCCACCCGCCCGAACCCGAGACCGTGGACCGGATCGTTCTTCACCTGCTCGAGCAGGACGCCGCGACGCTGGACGCGTCTCGCCGCGAACTCCAGGACCTAGCCAGCGGTGCGACGAGGCGCGAGGTGAGGAGCGGCGCGATCGCTGCCCTGATCACAGCCACAGGCGACGCGTCGCGGGGCAGCGTCCTGCCTCGCAGACCGACTCCCGATCAACTGATCGACTGGCTCCACGGCCTCGACCAACTGCCACCGGCCCTTCGCGGTGGCGCCTACGCCCCCGTCTCCTCGCTCTTCGACGACCGCGGCGGACCGGGCCGGCAACGGGTGCTGGAAGCGGCCGTGCGCACGCTCTCCGGCATCACCGCGAATGCGGGACGCAGCTTCGAGCGGCTGGCCGGCCTGGCCGCCGATCCGGCAATCGGCCTGGCCGCGCTCGAGGGGCTGGGGGAACTGACCGCCGAGGCGCCGGACGCATGGCCCGCGGCGGGCAGCGAGGAAGCCCTCGCCTCGCTTATCGTCAACGCACTCGAGAACGCCGACCGCCGGGAACTGGTGTCGCCACGGTTCCGCCGCATCCACGACTTGGGGCTCCGGGTCGCCGACCGGCTGATCGAGCGGTCCGGCGGCGAGAGCTTTGGCGACCTGCGCGAGGAAATCGTCAACCTCGGACCGGCGATCGTCACCCTGCGGCCGGTCCCTCACCAGATGCTCTTCGACCTCGAGGAGTTCACTGTCCGCGCCGGCGGACCGGTCGAGATCACCTTCGAGAACATCGACGTAATGCCCCACAACGTCGTCGTCACGCGACCGGGGGCGCTGGAGGAAGTGGGCCGTGCGGCCGATGCCGAGGCGGAGCGCAATCCGGCCACGGCCGAAGCCTCGGGCTACGTTCCCAAGACCCCTCTCGTCCTGTTCAAGACCGGTCTGGTCCAGCCGGGCGGCACGGAGGTCCTGAGCTTCACCGCTCCGACGTCGCCCGGCCTCTACCCCTTCGTCTGCACCTTCCCCGGCCACTGGATCCTGATGAAGGGGACGATGCGGGTGGTCGAGCGGCTCGACGGTACCGCGGTCACCCGCTACGCCGCGCCGCGCCTCGCTCCCGACGTGCCGCAGCGTGCTTTCGTCGCCGACTGGAGCTTCGACATGCTGGAAACCGATGTCGCCCAACTGTTGGCCGCGCCTTCCGCCGATGAAGAACAGCTCGACCACGGCCGGCGTCTCTTCATCGAGACCGGCTGTGCCACCTGCCACCAGCTCGGCGGCGCCGGCGGCGAGATCGGTCCCGCCCTGGACGACGTCTCCGGACGGTTGACCGCGCTCGACACCTTGCGGCACATCCTCGAACCCTCGGACGAGGTGGCAGAGGATTACCGCACGTTCCTGGTCGAGACACGCGACGGCCGCTTCATTTCCGGGCTTCTCGCCTCCGCCGACGACCGCTCCGTTCGCATCCGTTCCAACCCCCTGGACCCGAACCACATCGAGACGATTCCGCGCGAGGACATCGAGAGTCTCGACGAGTCCTCGCTCTCGCCCATGCCGAGCGGTCTGCTCAGCACACTTCAACCGTCCGAAGTCCAGGATCTGATCCGTTACGTCCTGAATCCGCCGTGATCCGCAAGTGCAGCCGGCTGCCCGTCTTCCTCCTGTCCGCTACGGCAGCGGCCGGCGCGCCGGCGGCGGCTCAGCACGGCGCCGTCGGCGGCGAATGGCGGGAGTACGGCGGCGACGCCGGCGGCACGAAGTACGCCCCGCTCGGCCAGATCCACCGCGGAAACGTCGGGGATCTGGCAATCCGATGGCGCTGGGAATCGCCTGACAACGCGATCGCGGACCCCGACGCCGGTCTCGACAACGTCGCTTTTGAATCGACACCACTGATGAAGGACGGCGTCCTCTACACCAGCACCTCCTTCAGCCAGGCGGCCGCCATCGACGCCTCGACCGGCAAGGAACTCTGGGTCCACGACCCAAGGAGCTACGACTCGGGGCGCCCTCCGAACAACGGCTTTCTCCACCGCGGACTCGCCTGGTGGACGGACGGCGAAACGGAGACGGTCTATCTGGCTACCGGTGACGCCCGCCTCATCGCGTTCGATCCCGCGACCGGCACCCCCCGGCAAGACTTCGGCAACCGCGGCACCGTCGACCTTACGGCCGGCATCCGTTCGCTCAACAACCGCTCCGACCAGTACGGACACACCTCGCCGCCGACCGTGGTCGGCGACGTGGTCGTCATCGGCTCGTCGGTCATGGACTGGGCGCCTCAGCCGGAGTGGCCGCCCGGCGACGTCCGCGGTTACCACGCCCGCACCGGCAAGCTGCTGTGGACCTTCCATACCGTGCCCCGCCGCGGCCAATTCGGCTACTCGACCTGGGAGAACGGCTCCGCCGAACGGGTCGGCGGCGCCAACGTCTGGGCGCCGATGACCGCCGACCTGGAACTCGGCTACGTCTACCTGCCGGTCAGCGCTCCGTCGAACCACTTCTACGGCGGCCACCGCAAGGGCGACAACCTGTTCGCGAACAGCATCGTCTGTCTCGACGCAAGGACCGGTCGCCGCGTCTGGCACTACCAGATCGTCCACCACGACATCTGGGACTTCGACCTCCCGGCGCCGCCCAACCTTGTCGACATCACGGTCGGCGGGAGGGAGATCCCGGCCGTCGCGCAGGTCACCAAGCAGGGTTGGGTCTTCGTGTTCGACCGGCGAAACGGCAGACCGGTGTGGCCGATCCATGAGGTGCCGGTCCCCCAGTCGTCCGTCCCCGGCGAGCGAACCGCGCTGACCCAACCGCGGCCGACGAAACCGCCGCCCTTCGACCGGCTGGGAATCGATCCGGAAGATCTGGGCGACGGTGCCGAGGCGGTGCTCGCCGACGTCGACTGGGGGCCGATCTACACGCCGCCGTCCACTCGCGGCGCGGTGATCTCCCCCGGGCTGGGCGGCGGCGCGAACTGGGGCGGGGCCGCCTTTGATCCGACCCGATCGAGGCTGTTCGTCCCGGTCCAGGGGGTCGTCCCCTTCCTCATCCGCCTCTACCGGACCGCCCTCCCCGAGTACTACCTGTACGAATCGGGCATCCTGACCGCCTCCGGCAACCGCTATCTGCTGAAGCCGCCCTGGGGTCACGTCACCGCCTACGACCTCGACCGCGGCGAAATCCTCTGGCAGCGGGCCAATGACGGCCTGAACGGCTACGCCGGAACCCCGTCCCTGCTTGCCACCCAGGACCTGGTCTTCTACGCCAACCGGTCCCGACCCTTGCTGACCGTCCTCGACCCCGCAAACGGCGATGTACTCCGCACGATCCCGCTACCGGCGGCAGCCTCGGGCGCCCCGATGAGCTACACCGCGGAGGGCCGCCAATACGTCGTTGTCGCGGTCGGCGCGGGCCCGTTCGACGCCGAACTCGTCGCTTTGTCGCTCGCCTCCGACCTGCCCGAGCAGCGGCCCGGCAGGCTGGGCTTCGCCCTGCCGTCCGTGACGGCCCGGGAGTCAGACGGCGAGATCACACTGAGCGTGGTTCGCGCCGGCGGCAGCGACGGCGCGGTCGCCGCCCTTGTGCGGACCTCGGGCGGCTCCGCCACAGCGCGGGCCGACTACGAACCCGTCGCCCGCACCCTCGCCTGGGGCCACGGCGATTCGGCCCCCCGGACGTTCACGCTCCGGCTGCTCGAGGACGGCGTCGCCGGCGAAGGGGTGGAGACGATCGAACTCGAACTCCACGACCCACGCGGCGGCGCGGACCTCGGCGCACGCCGCATGGTCGTCACGATCGACGAGGCCGACACCGGCCCGGCCGAGCCGATCGAGCAGTGTGTCGCCGACGCCACGACCTTGTGCCTGAACGGAGATCGCTTCCGGGCACGCGTCCGCTACGCGACAGACAAGGGCGAAACCGGCCTCGGCCACGGCGTCCTCCTGACCGGAGACACCGGCTACTTCAGCTTCTTCGACGCCTCGAACGTCGAGATCGTGGTGAAAGTTCTCGACGGCTGCGCGGCAAACGGCAAGTACTGGCTCTACGCCACCGGCCTCACCGACCTTGAGGTCGAGCTGGAAGTGGCCGACCCGGTCACACAGGCCCGCCACGCCTACACGAGTCCGCCCGGCGAGGCGTTCCTGCCCGTCGCCGACACCAAGGCGTTTGCCTGCGAGTAGGGCCAGCCAGCGACCAGCGCTACCGTGGCGGTAGCTGGCCCAGACGGTCGAACGCCTCCATCTGGACCTTGGCCTCTTCGCTTCGCCCCAGGGCATCGAGCACCCGGGCGTAGTTGAACCGGAGCGGGGCGTTGCCCTCGAGCCCCAGCTCGAGTGCCCGCTCCATCCGTTCGGCAGCCTCGCCGAAGCGGCCGGCTTCGGCGGCGATCATGCCGAGGAGGGCGTGGGCCTCGCCAAGGTCGGGATCGAGGGCCACAGCCCGCTCAAGCGCGGTCGCCGCGTCCTGGGTGCGCCCGCCCGTGTGCAGGAACATCCCCTCCAGGTAGTGGTGCTCGACCCGGTCGGGTTCGAGCTGCCGCGCCGCGGCAACGCTGGCCGCCGCTTCGCCTGTGCGGCCCATCGAGAACAGCACCTTGGCCCGTAGCGAGTGAACGTCCGCGGCTCGCGAATCGTCCCGGCTTCCTGGCAGACCGGCCAGACGCTTGAACGCGGCTTCGAGGTCGCCCGCCGCCGCCAGCCGTTGCGCCTCCGACAGGGCCGAGGTCGCCTCGGCGGAAGCCGTGCTCTCGACCTCCGCGGCGCGTTCCCGTGCCTCCTGCAGCGATCGGTAGCGCTGGAGCGCGGCTTCGGCCCCCTCTCGGTCGCCAGCGGTGGCAAGCGTGCGTCCGACGCGATACGCCACCTCGGGTACCTCCGGCGCGACTTCAGCCGCGGCACGGAGATGTTCCAGCGCTTCCGGGTAGCGCGCTTCGGCCACGAGAAGGTCCGCCGCTTCCAGGTGGACAACGACCGCGTCGCCGACTCCGTTGCGGAGGGCGCCCTGGAGATAGTCCAGAGCCTCCCCGCGCCGCTCCGGGTTGCGGGCCAGGGCGAGACCGCGGGCGAGCTCGAGACCGGGGCTCGTCAGGCTCTTCGCTCGAGCGGCGTCGACCGCCGCCAGCGCGTCGTCGGCCAGACCGTCGGCGAGCCGAAGCAGGGCCAACTGCTCGTAGATCTCGGCGTCCCCGATCCGCCGAGCCACCGCCTCCTCCAGCAGCCGGATCGCCTCGCCGGTGCGGTCGAGATCGCGAAGCAGCAGCGCCGGAACCAGGTAGGCCGACGCGGCATCGACGATGGCCGGGGTCTCGCCGACGCCAGGGTCGTCCGGCAGCAGCGACCGTGAGCGGGCGAAGGCGGCCAGCGCATCCTCTGTACGGCCGAGGGTCGTCAGTGCACCAGCAACCGCCAGTGCCGGCCCGAACTCCGCGGGCGCCCGCTCCATTGCCGCACGCGCCCGCGCCAGAGCCTCGACCGGATCGTCCGGCGCCGACTCAAGCTGGGCCGGAACGGTCTGGCCCGGAACAACCGCAGCAATGGCGACCAGCAGGAAGACGGCTAAGCCGGACACGGGCGGTCAGCGTAGCAGTCACTCCGCGGCGAACAGGGCCCTCAGGGCCGCTTCGAGAGTCTCTCCGCGCGCGTCCAGAGCGACCAGCCGGCCGCTCCGATCGAATAGCAGCGACCGCGGTGGGTACTCGACCTGAAAGCGTTGGGCCACCGCCCCGCCCGCGCCCAGTCCGTCGAAGAGGACCGGCCAGTCGACCGCCTGCCGGCGGCTAAAGCTCCGCAGATCGCGGCGCGAGCAGCGATCAAGCGAAACGGAGAGGATGACGAATCCCCGTTCGGCGTACGCCGCCCAGGCCCGCTTCAAGTGGGGGAAGTCGGCGAGGCAGGGAGCGCACCAGGTGGCCCAGAAGTCGAGCAGGACGATGCGGCCCTCAAAGTCGTCAGCGGTCCAGACTCGGCCGTCGAGATCGCCAACTTCCAGGTCGGCCCACAGGGCGGCCAGCCGGGCCCCGCGGAGCTCCGTTGCTTCCGCCACGTCCCCGTTCGCCGACGCCGCCGCTCCACCCAGGGCGAACGTCGACGGCGCCGCCGAGGCAAGGATCAGCCAGGTTCCCATGGCCAGCAGGCCAGCGTCCGCTCGTCTCGTCACTAGAGGTCCACCTTCAGACCGACGACCACGCTGCGCGGGAATCTCGGTCCGTACACGTAGCCTGGATCCCTGAACGGCCCCCGGTCCAGGTCGCGCTGGTACTCGCCGGTCAGGTTCCTGACCGCCAGCGTGCCGGTGATCCGGCGGTCGCCGCCGAGTGCGAACCGCCGGGACAACCCGAGGTCCCAGGTCAGGAAGCTGGGGGTGACCTCGAGCCGATCCTCGGCGATGTAGCCGGCATAGTGAGGCGCCAGCATCGATCCCGTGTAGCGCAGCCCTGCGAACAGGGTGAAGTCACGGGGCAGCGGCCACTGCGCGCTTGCCGTTGCGTATCGTTCCGGCGTCCGAAACATCGAGGTACTGCCAAAATCGGGCTCGGCATCGCCGAACTCCGCCCGCTGCCAGACGAAGCCGGCGTCCACCGTGAGACCGCCACGCCGGACGCCCCAGCCGATCTCCATGCCTCGCACCCGGGCGCGACCGAAGTTCGTGCGCAGGAACTCGAACTCCGGCGTCGCCGGATCGTCGGCCTCCAGGTTGTGGAACAGGTCGTCGATCCGGGTGTCGAAGAAGGTCGAGTCGACCGCCATCGAGGTGCGACGGCCCACCGTCGGCCGCCATTCGAGGCTCACCATGCGCGCTACCGAGGTCTCTTCGCGCAGACCGGGATCGTCGCGCACCACCATCGGCTTGCCGCCGAGCACGGCGATGTGAAGCTCCTCGTCGAACACCGCGGGCGGCAGGAAGCCTGTGCTGTGGGAAAAGCGCAGCGTCAGGTCGCTCACAGGCGTCCACATCAGCGCCGCTCGCGGCGATACGATCGAGCCCTCGACCGCGCTGTGCCAATCCCCCCTCGCTCCGTAGACCAGGATCAGGTGGTCGCCGATTCGGCGGTCGTCCTGGACGAAGCCGGACACTGTCCGGTAGTCCTCCCGGATCATGCGCCGATAGGCCGGTTGCCGATCGTCGATCAGGTCGCGCGAAGCCTGGATGCCGAAACTCACCGTGCCCCCGGCGCCGCCGCGATTCGCGTGGGAGTCGAAGACCCAGAGCGGGTTGCGCGTCGAGCCGAAGGCGCCGGGATCTCCACCCGCACCGTAGTAGCTGGAACGCGCGGTGGCGGCATGAGACGCGGTGGCGCGCAAGTCCCACAGTGGCGACAACGTGTGCAGCCAGGAGACGCTGCCTCCATGCCGTCTTGAATCCAGTTGCTCCGCGACCTGGACCAGTTCCGGCGGCAGGTGCAACCGGTCCCCGCCGCGCCGGTACTCGGTCGTGTAGCTGACCTCGGCCGCAAGGCGCGCCGAACCATCGTTGAAGAACTCGTGGTAGCGGACTCCTGTGGCGTCGAGATCGCGGATCGACACGTCGCTGAACCCGTCACCGTCGACGTCGACCGGCGCCACCCGGTCCACCTGGCCGTGGAACGTCGCAGCGCGCTTCGAGCCGGGCGTCCAGTCCGCGACCAGACTGTAGGACGGGGAACCGCCGGCGCCCCCCATCCTCTCCGAGCGCCCATCCATCTCGACGTGCGTGTGGTCGGGGTGATGAGGAATCAGGTTGATCACGCCGGCGACCGCGCCCGCGCCATAAGCCGGCGAGCCGCCGCCCCTGACCACCTCGATGCTGTCGATCAACCGCGCCGGCAACTGCTCGATGCCGTAGACCATGGCCAGCGACGACAGCGTCGGCTGACCGTCGACCAGAAGCTGCGAGTACGGTCCGTCGAGCCCCAGCAGCCGGATCTGGGAGGAGTTGCAGCTCTGACAGGTCGACTCCACGCGGACTCCACGCGTCCACTCGACCGCGTCGGCCAGCGTACGCGCGACGACGCCCTCGATCTGCAGGCGCGAGACCGTCTGCACGTGAAGTGGAACGTCCGCCAGGCGTTTCTCCGTCCTCGTGGCGGTGATCACCATCTCCTCGCCGAACGCCGCACGAAGCTGAACGGCGAGTTCCACCAGCGGCTCGTCATCGACACGGAAGTCCCGCTCGGCCAGGCCGTACCCCTCCGCGTAGACGACCAGGCGCTGCTCCCCGGGGCTCACAGGGTGTAAGCAGAAGCGACCATCCTCCGACGTAGTCACCGTCGACGACGAGGTCGTCAACGTGACCGCGGCGCCGGCCACCGGCTCGCCGGAAGGGGAGAGCACCACGCCGTGGACGCCTGCGTCCAGCGGGCACGGGCCGGCAAAGACGCGCGTGGCCAGAAGCGCCAGAAGAGCCACCGCCGAGGCGGTCGGAGCGGCGCGGACGCCTCTCCTGACAAATCCGGGGCCGCGCCGCCTTTCCATAGCGGCAAATCTTAGTTTTCGTCTACACGAAAAGTCAACCCGGGGCACCACGAAAGGGCGCGGGAGTCAGCCCTAGCCCATCTTGAAGAAGCAGAGCTTGTTGCCGTCCAGATCCCGGACGTAGGCGCCGTAGAACGTGGGCAGCCGCGATCCGGGCGCGCCCTCGTCGGTGCCGCCCAGCTCGATCGCCTTGGCGTACAGCTTGTCGACGTTCTCCTCCGAACCTGCAGGAATCGCGACCATGTTGCCGTTGCCCGGCGCCTGCTCCTGCTTGTCGTAGGGGATGCAGACGGCGAGCATCGCCTGTTCCGGCCCCGTGCCGTAGAACTGGATCCGGTCCATGCCGAACATGC
>Ga0209543_1000448_pt1 | contig 52900 bp, 45 predicted proteins | sample MesohylFT_FD_187296 | JGI IMG/M metagenome (GOLD analysis project Ga0209543, IMG submission 187296) | Host-associated microbial community of the marine sponge Aplysina aerophoba from Gulf of Piran - sponge mesohyl, lysed by freeze-thaw... | ecosystem: Host-associated > Porifera > Sponge >...
TTATGCCCGGCGCATGCTGATCGAGAATGCCATTGAAGAATCGGTCAACTTCTTCCACATGGATGCGCTGTCGGCCGCGGTGCCTTTACGCATTGATGTGGATTTACAGTTAACGCTGATCGGCAGCGCACTCTACCGCATGCTGGCCAAAAGGTTGGGGCCCGCTTACACTAAATGCAAGGCCAAAAAGATCTTCCGGCTATTTGTCAATGCGCCCGCCGAGGTGAAAACCACACCCGAAAACATCACGGTACGTTTTACGCGTCGGGCCCACAACAACACACTCCGACAGGCCGGCTATATCGGCACACAAGGCAGTATTCCCTGGTTACACAACCGGGAATTGAGCCTGAACTATGTCTGACATCATCACTGTATTTGCTCTTGGAAATGCAGAGTACTCAGTGGCGGTGAGTTTCAACAGAACTTCGCGCACGGTAACCCGGCGTTCCTTGTAGTTGATCAAAAGAGCTCCCGACTGGAATGTTTCGGGGAACACGTAGCGCTTGCGCAGCGCCGTCTGGATCCTGGCCACCAGTTCCATGGGTGAAAACGGCTTCACAATGTAATCAACCGCTCCCATCTCCAAGGCCTTTACAACCGTTTCATCCCGGCCATAGGCGGACAGGAAGATGACCGGCCGATCCGCCAGCGCCGGAACCTTTTGCATCAACTCAATGCCGTCCATCTCGGGCAGCAGCAGGTCCAGCAGGACCAGATGGGGGTTGTGCTCATCAATCAGGTCGGACGCTTCATTCGGGTTGTCTGTGGTAAGCAGACTAAAACCGGCGCCGTTGAGGGACGCCCGTACATGCCCCAGAAACTGAGGATTGTCGTCCACTGCGAGTATGAGCGGCTTCCACCGATCCGCGCGTAGCCTAATGCGTCGGGCCTCCATTGCATCATTCCCGGCCCCCTCGACCAGAGGAATCGTGAAGGTGAAGCGGGTGCCTTGTCCGGGTCCGGCGTTCTCGGCTCGGATGCGGCCCCCGTGAGCTTCTACCAATTCCTTGCAGATGGCCAGCCCCAGGCCGAGGCCCCGCGGCCGACCCCCGCCCCCAGTGTACTTCTGGAACAGGTACGGCGACTGCTCGGGCGACAGACCCTGGCCTTCGTCCGTTACCGAAATAGCGACGTAGACCCCATCACGCACCGCATCGACATGGATGACCGACGACTCTGGAGCATGCAGGGATGCGTTGGAGAAGAGGTTGTTCAGCACCTGAACGATGCGTTGTTCGTCGGCCATTACACGGGGCACAGCGGCAGGTCGATGCGGATGGTCTGCCTGCCGCCACCACTTAGGAAGGTGGTCCGGGCCTGCTCCATCAGTTTGGACACCTGCACCGGCTTGGAGTTGACCGACAGCATGCCGGAGTCAATGCGCCCCGCATCAAGTAGGTCGTTGATCAGATTGTTCATATGATCGGCCTGCACTTCGATGATCTGGAAGAACTGCCGCATCTCGGTACGGTTCAGAACCCCGCGAGGCCCCAGCACGGTCGTCGCCGAACCCTTGATGGCGGCGAGTGGCGCACGCAGTTCGTGGCTCACCATATCCAGAAATTCCGCCCGCAACCGGCTCAGTTCTTGGAATGGCGCCAGATCCTGCATAGTGACGATCATCGACTCGACCGCGCCGCCGACGGAGTGGATCGGGGTGGAGTTGATGAGCACCGTGATTCTTCGGCCATCGGGAACCGAGAGTACGACCTCCTCGGCGCGCACGGTCACGGCGTCGTTGATCACTCGTTTCATCGGAAATTCCGCAAGGGCCACTTCGTGCCCGTCGGAGAAGTAGCACGTCAATACCTCCAGCAGCTGTTCCACGCCATGGCCGGGCATGCGTAGCCCCTCAACGATTCGCCTAGCCTCCCGGTTGAATGACACCGGCTGACTGGTCTTCGCATCAAAGACCACGACGCCCACCGGCGGGAGATCGACTAGCGCTTCCAGTCTCGACCGCACCTGCTGCTCGTCCCGGTACGTGCGGGCGTTGGCGATAGCGGCCGCCGCCTGGGAGGCGAACAGCACCAGAACCTCCTCGTCCTCATCGGCAAACTCATGACCACCCTGCTTCCCTCCGAGGAAGAAGATTCCCACATCCACGTCGCGGTGACGCATCGGGGTCGCTTGGAAGGTCTCCGACAGCATCGGATCCGGGACGTAGCCGATGGAGCGGATGTAGGTGGACAGGTCTGCCAGCCTGATTGGCCCTGGAAGATCGCAGAGGTGCTCAAAGAAACGCAACGCGGGAGGCCACTCCATCAACAGCCGCTCTTCGTCCGGGGCAAAGCCGGAGGTGACGAAGTCCTGCGGCTTCCCCGTCTCATCCATGGTCACGACCACGCCGTAGCGGGCACCGACCAAGTCGCGGGTGCTTGCCAGGATTTCGTGCAGGACCGTATCGAGATCGAGGCTTGAGTTGACACACAGAACCGCTGCGCTCAATCTGGTTAGGCGCTCGCACAGCGCCTGGATATCTGAGTCCACTTTATTTGGATTTATTTATTCACCTGCATCTCGTTTTGGTTTGAAAGAAACTTCCGGGTCTCGTGCCGTGCGCCAACCGATAAAGCGATTGTGATTTTTCAATGCTTAGGCCTAAAGATACACAGCCTAGCATGAATTAATGATAATATAACCAATATTACCCAATATATAATATAAAAAGAACATAATTGACGAAAAATATCTGTAATCATTACTAAACTTGTAGGAAGTTAGCAAGGGATATGTCCATAGCGTTAAGACTGTTGCACAAACTGTCAAGATTGAGCCTTGAAGTGTTCTTCTCCAAAGTTCGAGAGAATATGTCTGCCCGACAAAAGAAACGATTCCAGCAAATAAAGAACAGTTCGCTGAAAACGGCGCGTGCATGGGCCATCAAGGAACTGTCCCGGAAATTGTGGCACTATGTCAGTCGTACCTGGGCACTCAAGGGCTGGAAGCGCTGGTTATCCTGGGCCATGCGTTGTCGACTTGAACCTATGAAAAAAGCCGCCAAGACGGTCAAGAATCATCTATGGGGAATCATAAATGCGGTCGTTCTAAAAGTTAGTAATGGCCCAGCTGAAAGCATAAATAGCCGCATCAAAACCATCAAAGTTCGTGCGCGTGGATTCCGAAACACACAGCGGTTTGCCAATGCAATTTACTTCTATCTCGGAGGACTGGATCTATACCCCGAAGGCCTCCAAAAACAGGCTCCTACTCATAAAAGTGAAGAGCCATTTTCTTCAACCTGTACACCGTGATACGAACATGAAAGATCACATCTCCTTACCCAATCCATTTCCCTTGTTTTTCGGGCGCTCTGGACTTTCCGCCCAGCTAAAGTGTCCAACACTGCATCGCTGCGGGTTCTGCATGGCAGTGGTACTCCTTGCGCTGGTGGTCACAGTCCCGGCCGCTGGCCAACTGGTTTGGACCACGCCCGCCGGATGGCAAAGCCAGTCTGTGGCGTTTTCACCGGACGGGACGCGTCTGGCCTCCGCATCAGACGACAACACCGTCCGGCTGTGGGATGTGGCCACGGGCGATGAGCTCCGCCGGTTCGCGGGTCACACGAGTACCGTAAGCTCCGTGGCGTTTTCGCCGGACGGAACGCGCCTGGCCTCCGGGTCGGACGATGACACCGTCCGGCTGTGGGATGTGGCCACGGGCGATGAGCTCCGCCGGTTCACGGGCCACACAGATGATGTACACTCCGTGGCGTTTTCGCCGGACGGGACGCGCCTAGCCTCCGGGGCGGAGGATGACACCATCCGGCTGTGGGATGTGGCCACGGGCGATGAGCTCCGCCGGTTCACGGGCCATACAGATTGGGTACGCTCCGTGGTGTTTTCGCCGGACGGGACGCGCTTGGCCTCAGGGTCGGACGACGGCACCGTCCGGCTGTGGGATGTGGCCACGGGCGATGAGCTCCGCCGGTTCACGGGCCATACAGATTGGGTACGCTCCGTGGCGTTTTCGCCGGACGGGACGCGCTTGGCCTCAGGGTCGGACGACGGCACCGTCCGGCTGTGGGATGTGGCCACGGGCGATGAGCGCCGCAGGTTCGACCACACGGGCTTCCTGGTTTGGGTATACTCCGTGGCGTTTTCGCCGGACGGGACGCGCTTGGCCTCAGGGTCGGACGATAACACCGTCCGGCTGTGGGATGTGGCCACGGGCGATGAGCTCCGCCGGTTCGAGGGCCATACAGATTGGGTACGCTCCGTGGCGTTTTCGCCGGACGGGACGCGCCTGGCCTCCGGGGCGGTCGACGGCACCGTTCGGCTGTGGGATGCGGCCACGGGCAATGAGGTCCGCCGGTTCACGGGCCCGGGCCACACGGATTATGTAAACTCCGTGGCGTTTTCGCCGGACGGGACGCGCTTGGCCTCCGGGTCGCGCGACAACACCGTCCGGCTGTGGGATGTGGCCACGGGCGATGAGCGCCGCCGGTTCATGGGCCACACACTTTGGATAAGCTCCGTGGCGTTTTCGCCGGACGGGACGCGTCTGGCTTCCGGGGCGTGGGACCGAACCGTCCGGCTGTGGGATGTGGCCACGGGCGAGGAACTCCGCCGGTTCACGGGCCATACAGATTGGGTACGCTCCGTGGCGTTTTCGCCGGACGGGACGCGTCTGGCTTCCGGGTCGTGGGACGATACCGTCCGGCTGTGGGATGTGGCTACGGGCGATGAGGTCAACCGGTTCACGGGCCACACGGATGATGTAGAGTCCGTGGCGTTTTCGCCGGACGGGACGCGCCTGGCCTCCGGGTCGAGGGACCGAACCGTCCGGCTGTGGGATGTGGCCACGGGCGATGAGGTCCACCGGTTCACGGGCCACACACATTGGGTATACTCCGTGGCGTTTTCGCCGGACGGGACACGCCTGGCCTCCGGGTCGTACGATGGCACCGTCCGGCTGTGGGATGTGGCCACGGGCGATGAGGTCCGCCGGTTCACGGGCCACACGAGTATCGTAAGCTCCGTGGCGTTTTCGCCGGACGGGACGCGCCTGGCCTCCGGGTCGGGCGACGGCACCGTCCGGCTGTGGGATACGGCCACGGGCAATGAACTCCGCCGGTTCACGGGCCACACGAGTACCGTAAGCTCCGTGGCGTTTTCGCCGGACGGGACGAGCCTGGCCTCAGGGGCGGGGGACCGAACCGTCCGGCTGTGGGATGTGGCCTCGCCCGTTGGCGTCGCGGAGGCGAACGCACTGCTGGCCACCATCATGCTCGAGCAGAACTACCCGAACCCGTTCAATCCGACTACGACCATCCGGTTCGAGCTTCGCGAACCGGCCCATGTGCGTCTGCACATCTTCGATATCCTGGGGCGTCACGTGACCACGCTGGTGGACCGGTTCGAGACAGCAGGCCGTCATGAAGTCCGCTTTCGCGCTGCCGGTCTGGCCAGCGGCTCCTACTTCTACCAACTCCGCGCAGGCACGACTCAGATCACGCGGCGAATGCAACTGATGAAGTAGATATAATAGATCTGGTTCTACCGCAATTCGTGTGGAAGGATTAAATTTGGGCTTCACCAAAATATAGCGCAATCAATGGAATATTATCTGGATTTGACGCGACTCACCTTGGGATTGGGGAACGACTGGAAGATTGACAAGGTGCTACTGGATGAGCAGATTCAGCGGGTTGACCTCTACATTTCGCATTTGGACGGCGTTGGTTTGCCCCGAGACGGGAGAGACCGGGACGCTCTATGATCATCGGAAGCACGGACTTGGCTCCACTTGGATTGCTATGAATTCGAGTGTTTTGCCCATTGTCGGGTTCCCCGGATAGATGTGGGTGTGAGGACAATTAGGACGCCCTGGGCGAGTGCCTCGAATCGGTTTACGGATGCATTTGAGCGGTGGACGATTAATTTGCTGAGAGCGACCAGGAACCAGACGAAGGCGGCAAAGCTACTTCGTAGTAAGTTTGACACGGTCAATCGCATCCTGCACCGCAGCGTAGCGCGTGGGATGAAGCGGAGACCGCTGGACGATAGATATTGCACATGTGAGCGTCGATGAGAAGGCATTTAAGTGTGGGCATTCCTACGCAACCATGGTCAGTGATGCGGTGCGTGGCGTGGTCATTGATGTTGGGGAAGGCCGGGACAAAGCCAGCACAAAAATCCTGTTAAATCGTCTTATGGCAAAGGGAAAGGTAAGACCATTACGACGGATATGTGGAAGGCCTACATGACCACGGTCCAGGAGCTGTTCCCCAAGGCCCGTCTGATCCATGATCGCTTACATTTGATCCAGTACCTCAACAAAGGGATTGATCAGGTTTGCCGCAGAGAGGCGAAGCAGCATAAGGAACTCAAATACCGTCGCTATGCGCTCTTGAAAAACGGACAGAATCGGACGCAAAAGCAAGATGAAATCTTCAAAGTCATCCAGGAAGCCAACTTGCAGGTCAGCGTCGCCTGGCGGTTGCGAGAGAAGTTCAAGGCGATCTTCGAATGCAGAGCATGGTCCGATGCAAAGCAGTACTTCCAACGCTGGTTTGAAAGTGTGAAAGAAGCGGCCGTGAAGAAGATCATGAAAGTAGAGGAGATGTTTGAACGACATCTCACAGGCGTGTGTAATGACTTTGCCATGAACAATCCAACGCCAGAGCATTCAACGGGAAGATCCAGGAGGTCAAAACTATCGGCAGAGGGTACAGAAAATTTAAAAACTTCAGATCTGTAATTCTTTTTTTCTGCGGAGATCTAGACCTCTACCCACAACATTCGCGGTAGAACCAAGATTCTAAGAAGTGGTACGCTGAGGTAATGGACAGGCGGGAGAGCTGTTTTTTGCCTTTTGCAGAAAGATGCGGACAGATCCGCACAATCAAATGACTTGATCGTTGCAGTGCTATCAGAGCTAGATAGATGGTGAGACTACTTGAGGTGTTGCGCGCATGTGCAGAATCATGGTCGCCAAATTGGAATTAACCTGAATAATGCCTTTGGCTATGAATACGATGCAGTCATTGTTTACAATGGATCGGGTACCGGTGAGTTGTGACAGCGTGTAACTCAAAGTGGGGGCATTTTCATTATTTACCTAGTGAATGGTGGTTTTGGCCTGCCGGTTATTAACTTCCGATGAGAAGCATGGACAATCAAGTTATCAAGCGTAAGGCAGTTTATCAGGCACTAAGTAAAGTGCGCGACCCGGATCGAGGTCATGATATCACCCGGCTCGGTTTAGTACGGGATCTGACTGTGGATGGTCGCACAGTGGCGTTTAAATTCAATATTACCCAGCCTGGGACAGCATTTTCCCGTGAAGTTGCGGGGCGATGCAGAGAGGTTATTCAGAATACGTTTGGACAGGATGTCGAAGTAAAGATTGATTTAGTTCATTCGAAGGGCAGAGGGCAGAAAATTAGACTTGGAGCACGGCATATGATTGCTATTGCTTCGGGCAAGGGGGGCGTCGGTAAGAGTACGGTAGCAGTGAATTTAGCGGTAGCACTTGCAGCAGAGGGGTATCGGACAGGACTCGTGGATACGGATATTTATGGTCCAAGCATTCCGGTAATGTTTGGTCTGGAAGGCAGTAAGCCACGTGTAAATTCTCAGCGAAAAATTATTCCATTAGCAAAGTACGGTGTTCATGTGTTATCCATGGGGCTGTTGGTTGATGATTCTCAGGCTGTGATCTGGCGGGGACCGATGGTTTCCGGGGCCGTGCGTCAATTCCTGAATGACACCGAGTGGGGGGAGCTTGATTTTCTGCTCCTGGATTTGCCGCCCGGAACAGGTGATATCCAATTGACGATTGTTCAGACAGTCAAGTTGGCTGGTGCTGTTATTGTCTCAACACCACAGAAGGTCGCGCTTGCTGATGCAAGAAAGGGATTAGCTATGTTTGAAAAAGTAAACGTGCCTGTACTGGGTATTGTGGAGAATATGGCGTGGTTCAGCCCACCGGATTTACCTGATCGGAAATACTTCCTCTTTGGAGAGGGAGGGGCAGAGAACCTTGCATCCGAAACCGGTGTACCTTTGCTAGGTAGGATCCCCTTGGAGGAATCCTTGCGTGTTTCGGGTGATGAAGGGGCACCAATTGTTCTGACGGCCCCAGACACTGCATCTGCTCAGGCTTTTCGCCAAGTTGCGGCCGGGATCGCAGAGGCGTTGTCGGTATCCAGGGTGGTGCCTGAGGTTTCTCCGCTCATTGAATATCAGTAGGTCGAACCGTTTTTCTATGTCCGCATACCATCCAAACACTGATGCCGATCTTCGCAAACGGATTGAGGATGGACTTGATTCAATTCGGCCGTATCTGATAGCTGATGGCGGGGAGGTTCGTTTGCGTAGAATTACAGACGATATGGTTGTCGAACTTGAACTACTCGGTGCATGTGGTACCTGTCCTATGAGTAGCATGACTTTACGTGCAGGTATCGAGCAGGCACTCCAACATGCCGTTCCTCAGATTCTAAGGGTTGAGGCTGTATAGGGAGTCACCAGATGATGTTATCTTCTGGATGCTGAAACTTGATCTGCAAGTTCATAAATTGTCCGTAGGATGTACCTCGCCTTTCAGCGGAATCATACACATACAAAAATGAATCACAAGCGGTTTTTTGCAGGGGTTTTGGTTGCTGCTATCTTCACCGGGTTCAGTTACTTACCCGCATCTGCACAAATGGAATTTCATTTCCAGTATGGCAGTCTGAAGAACCCATTCTCGGGCGAATTTCATTCAACCCGGATCTTGACGTTCCAGCACGCAGGTGCTTGGAAGCTAGGAGGGAGTTTTTTCTTTATCGATTTCCTGGATGATGTGGAGGTGGATGGATTCAATGATAAGGAGTTTTACGGTGAGTGGTATCCTACGCTTAGTTTGAGCAAGCTCTTTGGCACGACTATCAAAATGGGTCCAATCCGGGATGTTTCTGTTATTGGTGGTCTGAATTTTGATGGCGATGCCAACGTACTCAAGTTCCTGCCGGGTTTGCAGCTTTCCTGGCAGATCCCCGGGTTTATTTTTGTGAATACCGGTTTTACCGCCATGGTGGACCAGAGCAACGAGCCACTTCGGACAGCAAATGGATTTATGTTCGATATCAGTTGGCTCAAGGTCATGAACATTGGGGAACAGTCCTTCTCGTTCATGGGTCATGCTGAATACATTGCTGCGGTAGATCAGACGGATTTGGGCACTAAGAGTGAGGGGTGGATATTGGCGCAGCCACAGTTGGTATGGGACTTGGGCAATGCTTTCGGATCACCAAACTGGCTTCATGTTGGTGTAGAGCTTCAGTACTGGCGCAACAAGTTGGGCGTTAAGGATCAGAATGAATTTCGGCCTGAGCTGTTGGTTGTTTGGCGCTTGTAGTTTGTTGATCTTCGATTGCAGAGAGAATTAGGCCAGTCAGCCATGAGCCTGTACGCTTAACGGTGTCCGACTGTGTGGTGTTATATCGTACCGGGGACCTTGGAATGAGGATTTTACGGACGTAGTCGGGCGTATTGAGCTTGATGGAAAGTCTTGGATAATCATCCGGTAGGTCTTAGACTACTTTGTGCAGGGCTGCGACGTCATCCCTTGTTGATCAGTCAGTATTGGTTCATTTTGCCGCCCAGCTTTACTTTTTTTCCATTATCTTATTTCGACTTCTTTTTTCGCTTACGACAATTTGGTCATGATGGTACCTGAAACACAGTTTGTTCTTAATTCCTTTGCTTTCCTAATCTGGGGAGCTCTTGTGATGTGGATGGCTGCGGGTTTTACTATGTTAGAGTCTGGATCTGTTCGTACGAAGAATGCTTCTGTAATTTGCCTAAAAAATCTTGGTCTGTATTCAATTGCTGGGCTGGCCTACTACATCATTGGGTACAATGTGATGTACACGGATGTATCGGGTTTTATCGGTAGTTTCAAACTCTTCTTCAATGCTTCCCCGGAAGAGGTTGCCTTGGTTGGTGGAGACACAGATATGACAGAGTCCGTTCTGGACTCCGGTTTTTCGCAGATGTCGGGCTGGTTTTTTCAGATGGTGTTTGTAGCGACTGCGGCTTCTATCGTGTCCGGTGCACTTGCTGAGAGGATTCGGTTATGGGCTTTCTTCACATTCGTGTTAATATTGACGGCCTTCGTTTATCCCATAGTTGGTGCGTGGACTTGGGGGGAAGGCTGGTTATATGAGATGGGCTTTTCTGATTTTGCTGGTTCCACTATCGTACATGGTACAGGAGGTTGGGCTGCACTTGCCGGAGCAATCGTGCTTGGGCCTCGGTTGGGCAAATTCAGGAAAGATGGGACTGTGAGGTATACCCCGCCCTCCAGTGTACCGATTGTTACCTTGGGGGTGTTCATCCTCTGGTTTGGCTGGTTTGGATTCAACGGTGGGTCCCAATTGGCTCTGGCGGGAGCTACGGATGCTATAAGTATTGCAGGTATCTTGGTTAACACCAACCTGGCGGGAGCAGCTGGGGCCCTGGCTGCCATTACTGTCTCACGTATGGTACTCGGGCGGTTTGATCTGTTTGCTGTACTCAACGGCGCACTCGCTGGATTGGTAGCCATTACGGCAGCACCCACGATGAGCCATCATGGGATAGCGATCCTGATTGGCTTTGTAGGAGGCGTAGTTTGTGTACTAGCGATAAAACTGCTCGATGTTCTTAAGATTGATGATGTTGTTGGTGCAGTCCCCGTCCATCTTTTCGCCGGAATATGGGGAACGCTTGCAGTTGCTTTTACCGTAGACGATACAAGTTTCTGGGTTCAGCTTGTGGGTATTATTACCGTGGGAGCTTTCGTGTTTGGTATTTCATTTGGATTATGGAAGCTGATCGACATTCTGATAGGAACTCGCGTTTCAAAATCCGTTGAACGGCTTGGACAGGATGTTGCGGAACTGGGAGTTGATGCTTACCCAGAATTTGTATTGATGCCGGAAGAGTATGATGACGATGATGACTAGGCTCTTGTTTGCAAGAGAAGTTCACTCAATTTGATCAGCCCCCACAAGAGATGGTATGGGCGGTCTGCTGGTTCAAGCGGACCGCCCTTTGCTTTGTGTCATGGCTACCGATGTGCCCCCACGCAAAAGGTTCATCTTCAGCAGTTCAGGGAAGATGTTGAGAGTGCTCTTGAGCAGGCTGATCAATCTGTTCGAACATACTGGAACTTATGCCGCTTGCCGTGTTGCTTCTTGTGCTTCTTAACGATCTGACACAACCGGTCCACATTCGCCATCACGCCCTCCAGTGCGACCGTCCGAACTGTCCCCTCCACGCATACGTCCGCATCCGGTCCAGTCCGCAGAACTTAGTTTTTCAAACGAATTGACGTTAAAACGGATAATTATTAAAAAATCGAGATCAAAATGGGTGGCAGGACGCATAAACCGTGCATAAACTCGTGCAGTCTGAGGATCAACGTTTATAGCACAGTGGACGCCGCGCACGCTACACTCGATACCACAGTGGATTGGGCTATCAGATGATTCAGATAGCGTCAGCGGCTGTGATGCGATCTTTGACCACCGGTATAATGGTGTCAAAACCGCTGATGCTGAAGATCTCCCGGATACTATCACGCATTCCGCAGAGGACGAGCTTGCCACTAATAGCACGTACACTCTTTGCTCCAATCAGCAGTACACGCATTCCCGAACTGCTGATGAAGGATAACTTGCTAAAGTCGACAATAATATTGGTTTCACCGTCGTCAATCCAGTCTTTGAGTACACGCTCAAAAAGCGGCGCGTTGGAGCTATCAACACGCCCAACAGGGACCAATGTGAGTATATTTGCTTCACGCTCTTCAAGTACTTCAAGTTTGCTGGCCATTTGCTGCTTCTCAGAATAGTTTCGATTAGGGTTGTGCTAGAAGTTAATAAGGATACCTAATATAGTAAACCTTGTGCAACATCAGGGCAAGTTATACTCCAAAGTTAGCTGGTTGATACCATCGAGATACTCATAGGAATAAGCGTCGGCCTGACTCTTTACAAGATGTAGTCCGAGGCCGCCAATCGGACGAGAATTAAGCTCACTTGTCGTATCCGGGTCAGTATCCTGCGTCGGATCGAACTTACCACCATTAGATTTCACGATCACGATCACACGGCCGTCTTGGATATTAAGGTCAATTTCAATTTGGGGATCAACACCGCTCTCAAACTTACCGTGTACGAGGGTATTTGTCACGAGTTCTTCCAGAGCGAGGTTGATTATAAAATTAGTCCTCGGAGGGAGTTCATGTGTTTCGCCAAATGTTTCTACCATAGCTGAGAGGTCGCGCAGTTCTGACACCCGAGCAGCCACCGTAACGTTGAAATCACCAGTAATCATGTTGTTTCCGATTCAGATTGGAGGTTGCAGTAAAGAATCAAGCATGTGCGATCATCCGCAGATGCAGTTCCGTAAGAGAAGTTAGCAATATCATCCCATACATAGTTCAGAAGCTTGTCTGGGTTTGACGTATCAGCACTGTCCAATGCCCTTTCCAGACGATCTTTGCCGTAAATATCACCGTCCAAGTTGATCATATCAGTCAAGCCGTCAGTATAGGAAAACAGGTATTCCCCTGGTTTCATTTGGATCAAATTTGTATTGTAGGGAATCCCATCCAGCACTCCCATAGCGATCCCGCCAGTTCCGGCAATTGTTGTACGTGTTCCTCCACTCAACAGGTACGGGGACTCATGTCCTGCTAGGGCGTATACGGCTTCCCCGGTTTCTAGGTTTAATCTAGCAATAAACACAGTGACGAAGAGGCCCATTGGGTTTTGATGACAGAGCCGGTTATTTGCGCTTTGACAGATATCAGCTATCTCGCTACTCTCATTAGCGGCGAAACGAATTGCAGCTTGAGAAGCCGCCATAAAAAGTGCGGAAGCAACACCTTTTCCTGATACATCGCCCACGACACAGATGACTGAGTTGCCATCCTCGAAAAAATCGACAAAATCTCCACCCACCTGTTGGGCGGGCTCCATTCGTGCGCAGATTGTGTAGATTCCGAGGTCTGCTGTACCCTCCCTCACCAGGGCAGCCTGTACAACAGTAGCCATTTCCAGGTCCTGATTAATGGCCTGTTGAGCGCGACGTAGTTCATTGTTTGCGGAGACGAGTTCAGCAGTGCGTTCAGATACCAGTGTCTCAAGTACCTCTTCACGATTGAAAACCTGTATGGTCATATCCTGAAAAACTCTTGCAAGGGCACCAATCTCATCAGCCCGGGTTACCACAGAGCTAATCAACTCCTCATCCGGTTGCTCGCCGCTCTCGACAAAGCGTGCTGCCGTTGCAATTTTCTCAATGGGGCGTGTGAGCAGACGGGTCCCAAAGAAACTTGCTGCCGCCGTGAAGATCAAGAGAAACAGTGAAATAAACAGGGTTTGCTGGATACCCCCCCAGATTTCTTCAGCTGTATCGTCGAGGTTAATAAAGGCCAGTATAGCACCGAGCCGGTTTTCGTCAAGTGAAATGGGTGCGGCAACCCAAATGCCGCGATGCTCAGAATTGATTAGTCCGAGTCGTGCGTAGCTAGCGGGTCGACCGGTTGCAGATGCGCGCTCGAGCAGGGCAGCGGCGCTATCCGAGCGCTCATAGTAGGGCACGCGCCAGGCAGATTGCATTTCAGTGATGTCGTTTGCTTCCGAGTATTGCGCCGCTGCAGCAACTTGATTGTCTGAGTCATTAAACCAGAGTGCTTCCGGATAGCCCTCGCTCACAAGTACATCTGCCTGTTCTTGGTAGACAGTATTCAGAATACTGGCGCTATTCCCTCGAACTAGTGGCAGCCCAACCTGGACTAGATAGTCACTGTTTGGCCGTGCGACGGTTACGTACTTGTATTGTGACGAATCTCCACGATGGATTTTGGCTCCACTGTGATCAATCCAGTTCTCTGCCATCAAATCGTCCAGCTCTTCCTGATATGCTACCGTAATGAGTCGTTCTCCGCCGGATGAAGTCACAGAATAGAGCACCTTTCCGGTGCGATCAGCCACAGTGATTTCACCTATTGCGGTGTGGGTAATAATTCTGACTAGATCGTTCTCGATTTCTGTCACATCGTCACCAGCAGCAGTTGAAGCGACGATATAATGATCAAGAATTATCCCAACCACGCGCATATTCTCGGCCAGATTCCCTTCAATCACAGACGAGACGTGTGCAGTTGAATCTGTATGTGTCTGACTAAGCAGCTCATTATCCCCGAACTCCAGTTTGTTACCCACCTGTACGATACGATGGTGGTCTACACCATTGGTGCCTACATATTTGTACACATTTCGATCAACCTCACGGACCTGGGCAGGTTGCGTAACCACTGCGAACGAGTCAGGTGAGATGTAGAGCAAAGAATAAAACTTGTATGCCTGTGGATGTTCAATCGGGCTTTCCTCGAATGCGAAATAAATCAGTTCGCCATCGTCCCCTCGCACATTTGTTAGATAAGAATATGCTTCACGGTCTGTGATCCAGAATTCATCGAGGACAGTTTCCTCAACGATAGAGGTCAGAATATCAATCACTTGTGAGGTATCATAGCCGGCTTCAGCGGCAACCTTAACCAAAAAGGCAGCGGCAAAAGCTTGTGCAGTCATGGGTCCATTCAGCGAAGCGTCAACGGTTCGAGCTACATTGGCAATAGATATCTCACCAATGTCTGCATAAATATCGGTTATCTGGGTTGCAGTCTTCTCAGCGGTATTAAGCGCCTGCTCACGCGCTCCGTTCATCCAATTACTAACCTGCGATACAGATACGGCTAGGACAGTGATAACCAACAGTCCCACATTGGCGGCGAAAATTATCGTTGCCAAGCGTTGTCCTTTCGATTCTTTGAGTTGCTTCGGAGAGCTATTCTCCGAACTATCGTATTGTGGATTATCTGTCATCGATTGTCCAGAATGTCGTCACATAAACTGGTGGAGTTGCCCGAAGGTCAATTAAGATAGCACAACCCGTACCGCAACAGAATATACATATATCACAGTTTGCAAAAATTCTTGACATATTAACCATCGTTTACTGTGATGGCAAGGAATGCCATGAATCCGGCGCCGATCTCCAAGGCTGATTCATCCGGGAAAAAGTCAGCAGTATGAAGGTCTGGCGATGGTCCTACTCCCAGCGTGTAAAATAATCCATTGCATTGCTGTAGAAAATACGCAAAATCTTCGCTCGCCAGCCAAAGTGGCATGTTTTTGACTTCAGACTTTCCCGCGTAGCCAATCGCTGCATCCAATGCAGTTTTTGTAAGTGTAGGATTATTCACGAGTACAGGATAACCTTTACGTATTTCAACTCTGGCCTTTGCACCGTGTGCTCGGGCGGTATGTTCTGCAGTTTGACGAATACGCTCGTGGGCAGATTCTCGCCAGTCTTCGTTCATAGCACGGAAGGTGCCTTCCAGTTGTACATTCGGTGGGATTACATTAGTTGCACCATCAGCTTTAACGCGACCAATCGAGAGAACGCCAGGGACCTCTGGAGGTCTGTGTCGGCTGACAATGTTCTGAAGCGCGACAATCACATGGGCGGCGGCGAGTACGGGATCTCCGCTTAATTGATGAGGTTTTGCAGCATGACCACCGTCAGATAAGATCTCAATGTAGAGCTCATCAGAGCTGGCCATAAAGGTCCCGGCGCGAAATCCAAGCGTAGATGCTGGCATGGATGGCATTACGTGTTGGGCGATACAACAGGTTGGAGCTGGTTCGTCCTCACCAGGATCCAGTGCGCCCGCGTTGATCATGGCCAGTGCACCGCCAGGCAATAGCTCTTCGGCGGGCTGAAAAACCAGTCGAACTGTGCCTGCAATCCTGCTTCGCAATTGGTGTAAAATGAACGCAGCACCCAACAATGCAGCCGTATGCATGTCATGTCCACATGCGTGCATTACTCCCGCATGTTTCGAAGCAAAAGGCAAATTTGTTTTCTCTTGTATCGGCAGTCCATCAAGATCTGCCCGTAGCAGCACCGTGGGACCGGGCTTACTGCCCCGGATAGTTGCGATCACTCCGGTGTTGGCGACTTCCGTTACGCACTGGATCCCCGCTCCCAACAGCTCTTCCCGCACCAGGGCGGAGGTGGCATGTTCTTCAAAGGCCAGCTCAGGGTTCTGGTGTATAGTCCGCCTCAGACTAATTAGCCGGGGTAGAAGAGCTTTTGCTGCAATCTTTATATCACGGGCGCTGTCGTAATCCATGAATGACACTAGTGTAGCGTTCGACGCTTGTTGAGATAAGCTAACAGGGCTTTGTCATACGGCACGGCAGTATCTAATTCGATGTAATCAATAGTGTGCTTGAGGCATTGGCGCCGGAAGTTTTCAGTGAGTGAGGCCATTCTTTCCATGTAGGCCTCTCGGAGTTGCCCAGGATGGAGAGACAGTTCAGTGCCAGATTCCATATCCCGCAGGACCATCGGACGGTCAGGAAGATTAAAAAGACGTTCAGTAGTTCCTTCGAGTATGCGGAAGATGAGTACCTCGTGTCCTTTGTGGCGCAGCCGTCTGAGGGCGCGGACCACTTGTTCCTGTGATTCAGTTCCCTCAATCAGGTCCGAGATAATTACGATCAGCGATCGTCGATGAACCATTTCCGCAACTCGGTGAAGAGCCTGAGCTGTCCCGGTGTACGGTTCGGTACTTGTAACTTTTGAGACCCGTTCGAGATGTAACAGGATTTCCCGCAAATAACGCATAGTACTGCGTGGCCTGAGTACAGTCCGTATTTCTGAATCAAAGGTCAGGAGTCCGGTGGCATCCCGTTGCATTACCATTAAGAAATGCAGTGCGGCTGCCAGATATGCGCCGTATTCGAGTTTGGATATTTGACCTGCATAGCGATACTGCATTGATGCTGATGTATCCAGAACGACGTAGTGCCGCAAATTTGTTTCTTCTTCGTATTGTTTGATATAATAGCGGTCAGACTTTGCATATACCTTCCAGTCTACATGTCTGAGATCGTCTCCCGGGTTATATGGCCGATGCTCAGCGAACTCAACGGAAAATCCATGGTAAGGGCTCTTATGCAGACCGGTAATGAAACCTTCAACAACCAGACGCGCACGCATCTCCATGTTTTTCAATCGGGAAACCGTGATGGGATCCAGGTACTTAAGAGGACTTGTTGAACCGCGATTTACCATTTTTGAAGATAGAATGAGCTCAAGGATACGCTTCAGTGCTTAGATTTGTACAATGAAACCCTCGGATATTATCAAGGCGCAGCTAATGGATGTGCAAGATATGGAGCGCACATTAGCCAGACTGGCCAGACAGGTCGTTGAGGCGCTGCATCCGAATGAAAATTCGGCTGCGATCATAGGGATGCACCGGCGTGGCGTATATTTGGCACGGCGGCTGCAGACACTCATCTGCGAATTTGAAAATATCGTGATACCTGTGGGGACGTTGGATGTAACCATGTACAGGGATGATTTGCGCAGAATTTCCCGCAAAGCTCAAATGCGCAGCACAAACATCCCATTTGATGTTACCAATCGCCACCTGATTCTGGTTGACGATGTGTTGTGCACTGGTCGCACAGTACGTGCGGCCATGGATGCGGTTACAGATTTCGGCCGACCTGCGCGGATTCAATTCCTGACGCTCATCGATCGGGGGCATTATGAGTTACCTATTCGGGCGGATATGGTCGGGCGTGTGGTGCCTACGATTGCCGGAGAGGAGGTACGGGTGCAGCTTCATGAAATCGATGACCGTGAAGGTGTATGGTTGGTTACTCCAGGATCTAAATAATGGAAGATGTAGTCCAACAAACCAAAATGCGGGTACTCCAACACAGACATTTGTTGGGCTTATCCACTTACAGTGCGGATGAGATCCAATTGATTCTGAGCACGGCTCGTGAGTTCCGTGAGGTATTGGAGCGTCCGATCAAGCGTGTCCCGACACTGCTCGGTACCACGATTGCAAACTTGTTTTTTGAGCCATCCACACGCACGCGTGTATCATTTGAGCTTGCGGCCAAGCGGTTATCTGCAGACCTGATTAATTTCGGCGGATCAGGATCAAGTCTATCCAAGGGGGAGAGTCTGCGTGATACGGTTCAAAATATTGAGGCAATGAAGGTAGATATGGTGGTCATCCGACATAGCTCGCCGGGCGCAGCCCATTTCCTGACACGATGCATCAAGGCGCGAGTCATTAATGCCGGGGATGGAGCGCATGAGCATCCCACTCAAGCGCTTCTGGATTTGTTGACAATTTCGGAGAGGTACGAATCTTTTTCGGGCCTGCGGGTCTCCATAATAGGGGACATTGCGCACAGCAGGGTTGCCCGGTCGAATATCTTTGCGCTAACGACGTTGGGAGCAGAAGTCACCGTGTGCGGCCCTCCGACGCTTATGCCGCTACATGTTGAAAGCTTAGGTGTGCGTGTGGTGCACAATTTGGATGACGCACTTCGTGGCTGTGATGTAGCCATGGCATTGCGCATACAACGCGAGAGGCTTGGGGCAAGCCTGGTTCCGTCCATGCGTGAATATCACGTTACTTACGGACTCAATGGAGGCCATATGGCCATGCATCCTGATATGATTGTACTGCATCCCGGTCCAGTGAACAGAGGAGTTGAGCTGGATGACGAGGTGGCAGACCACGAACGTACAGCCATACTTGATCAGGTAATCAACGGTGTGGCCGTACGTATGGCGGTAATTTACTTACTTGCCCCCGGAGCAGGTGAGTAGGTATTTTGATTCTGTTTGTGTCTCGATTTCTTACTCTACCCTGCGGGTTTTCATGCGTCAGTGATTTTACGAGCGACGGCTAGAACTTCGGGAGGACACCGACTGGAAAACTTGGCAAAATTGTCAGAGAATAGAATAGAGAGTCGTCGACCGGCCTGTCTATAAGCATCCGGGTCGGACCAGGCCTGCTCCGTGAACAGAAGCTCGTCAGGTATGCCTGGACATTTGGTTGGAATTTCCAAATCAAAAATAGGCTCGCGCACAGTGGGCATATTCAATAGGGCGCCGCTGTGGATCGCGTCAATGATGGCTCGAGTGTAGCGAAGCTTGATTCGCTGATTTCCATCTCCGATGATACCAGTGTTAACGAGCCAGCTGTTCACCTTATGGGTTTTCATTTTGGTTGCGAGTAGTTCGGCGTACTTCGCCGGATGCCATACCAGGAACGCTGCACCAAAACAAGCAGAAAATGTCGCCACCGGTTCATGCACACCGATCTCTGTTCCAGCGACTTTGGCGGTATAGCCGCTAATGAAGTGGTACATGACCTGTTCAGGTGTGAGTCGTGATACTGGTGGCAGAAACCCAAAGGCGTCAAAAGTCAGAAAAATAATGTTCGATGGGTGCTTTGCGACACACGGAATCTTAGCGTTCCGCATGTACTCAATAGGGAAGCAGGCACGAGTATTCTCAGTGAGGCTGGTGTCTGTGTAATCCACGGCATGTGTAATTGGATCTACAATGACATTTTCCAAGACAGAACCAAAGCGGATGGCTTCGAGAATCTCGGGTTCACTTTCGGCGGACAGATCAATCACCTTTGCATAACAGCCTCCCTCAATGTTGAAGATGCCATCATCTGCCCAACAGTGTTCGTCATCGCCGATTAGCCTACGGTTTGGATCTGCCGACAGCGTGGTTTTGCCTGTTCCTGAGAGTCCGAAAAAGAGCGAAACGTCCCCCTGCTCCCCCTGATTAGCTGAGCAATGCATCGATAACACCTCCTTGCGCGGCATGACGTAATGCATGACCGTGAAGATCCCCTTTTTCATTTCTCCCGCATACTGGGTGCCTAGGATGACGATTTCCTGGTCTTCAAAGGATATATCTATGCTGGTCTTGGAGGACATGTATGTCGTATGTCGGTTAGCCGGAAACATGCCGGCATTGTACACGACATAGTCGGGTTCACCAAAATATTCGAGCTCTTTATCGGTGAGTCGAATCAGCATATTGCGCATAAAGAGCGCATGGTAGGCGCGTTCGCATATGATACGGATCTTGATTCGGTAGCGTGGATCCCAGCCGGCATAACCGTCTACGACATAGAGATGATCACATGTATTCAGGTAATCGCGTGCACGTTCCCGGTTAATCTCGAATGTGTGCTGATCAATCGGCAGGTTTACTGATCCCCACCAGATATCTTGGGAGCTCGAATGCATTTTAGCGATGCGTTTGTCCCGCGGGCTGCGCCCGGTTTTTTCTCCGCTCGTGATCGCAATGGCGCCACTGTCGGTAATTGTTGTTGCTGTCTCATTGCGAAGTGCATCTTCATAGAGGACAGCAGGCACCACATTTCTCCGGATATCCCTGACCTTAATGCCGCAAGAGGATAGATCGAGTTCCATAATTCATGGGGCTTGCATCTGGAGCGGAGCGTACGGCAATACGTGACTTCAGTTGCAGGGAATGGCGTGGCAAGTTACGGCTATTCGGACGTGTACAAATCATTAATCTCCTTCTCATATCGGACAAACACATTCTTACGGCGCACCTTCAGAGTTGGTGTGAGTTCCCCGCCGTCAATGGTGAATGGTTCTGCGATCAAATGAAATTTCTTCACCTGTTCCCATGGCGGAAGCGCCTGGTTCACCCTGTCAATAATGATTTGAATTTTTTCTCTCAAAATATCTTTGTCGGGATCGGCACCAAGTGTGCTCTCCACATAGGCTGCGTCTGCGACTATCAGGGCGGAGCAGAACTTGAACTCGGGACCTATAACCACGGCATGTTCAATCAGGGGATCAGAGGCCAGCGCAACTTCGATAGGTACAGGAGCAATGTATTTGCCGGTCGACAGTTTGAAGAGTTGTTTCTTGCGATCGGTGATATACAAATGCCCATCTTCGTCGAGTTCACCAATGTCACCAGTGTGCAGCCATCCATCTTCTGCAACAGTTTCGGCTGTAGCTTCTGGCATGTTGTAGTACCCACGCATAATGTGCGGGCCCCGTGTCAGAATTTCACCGTCCTCAGCAATCTTGACTTCGACATCTCGAATGGCCCTGCCGACTGACCTTGGGCGAAGCTTATCCCGTTCGTAGAGCGTGATGACCGGAGAGGTCTCGGTCAGGCCATATCCTTGCCCACAGCAGACACCTAGGCCATTGATAAAAGCCTGAACTTTCGGTGAAAGTGCTGCTCCACCACTGGTAAGTGCTTCCAGGTTCCCCCCAAAAGCTGTGGCACGTACTTTACTGTACACGAGCTTGTCCGCTAGTTTGTCTAGTAGGGTAGCTTGGGGATTTTCCAAGTCAAAAAGCTCCGCACGCCCAAAAGCCCATCGGGCGATCATTCCAGGGATGCCCTTCGTGGCTGCAGCCTTGGTCATCATGCCGGCATGAACCTTCTCCAATAGTCGTGGCACAGTTGTCATGTGGGCCGGCTTCACATGAGCTAGATCCTCAAGGAGCTCATCTGTTGTCTCAATGAAATAAATTGGGCAGGATTTAGAAAGGTAGAAGAAGGTTGCAATGCGTTCCAGTGAGTGGGACATTGGAAGAAAAGACAACACACGTGCGGGTACCTTAAAGGGCAATCTTTCCGACACGGCAATCGCGTTAGTGGTGAAGTTTGTATGCGTAAGCATAACGCCCTTTGGTACACCGGTCGTACCAGATGTGTAGCACAGTGTAGCGAGATCATTACCGCTAACTGCTGCCTTCGTTTGATCCAGGATGTCTGGTGTCTCGGTAAGCTGTGCTTCTCCGCGTTTGATCAGCTCCTCCAGGGTGAGCATATCCTCAGTGTATTGGCCAAAAAGACCCACTATCCACCGCAGGTTCGGATTAGACATCAGATCTGCCGGGCACCCATCGTAAAGCTCCTTTGATGAGACTACGTACCCGCACACGCCCGCATCACGGACAATGTGCGCGATTTGACCTTCAGGTTGTGTTGTATAGATGGGCACACTGGCGGCTCCCAGACGCAACAGTGCCTGATCAATGATGAGCCATTCCGTGCTGTTTTCTGCATGCAGGGCAACCCGATCCCCCCGTCGTACGCCCAAACTGTAGAAGCCTGCAGCGCAAGCGTGCATACGTGCTCGAAACGTCTGGGAATCCGTGTCAACCCAGACACCATTTCTTTTGGTGGAGGCAACAATGCCTGGGTTATGATCTAAACCGAAGTCAACAAGTTCACAGACAGTGGAAATAGAATGCATGGTGTTAGGGCGTGATTTGTTTGTGATATACGGGCTTCATTTTCAGGGAGATTCACTGGCTAAGGTAATTCCCCATTGAAATACAGCGCCTATGTCTTAGATTATACGGAGTTCCTATCATAGAAGTATCTTCAGCAAGCTAATCGTTATATAGTCCGTATGGCGGAATTTACGCATCTGGATGATGGAAGTGGTATCCATATGGTGGATGTTTCAACAAAGGAGTTCTCTGTGCGTTGCGCGTCAGCTCAAGGTACGGTGCAACTGGGTGCCGATGCATACACTTCACTCCTAGAACAGCGCGTAGCCAAAGGGGATGTGCTCACAACGGCCCAGTTGGCTGGAATCATGGGGGCCAAGGAAACTGCTCGGCTCATTCCGCTGTGTCACCCGATAGCCCTCGAAGCGATTGACCTGACGTTTTCTTTCAATGAAAGGATGTATTCGATAACCGTCCGGGCTGAAGCAACCTCGGTTGGACGTACAGGTGTAGAGATGGAGGTCTTAATGGCGGTATCAATTGCCTCATTGGCCATTTACGATATGTGTAAATCAATTTCGAAAAACATTCGTATCACAGATATTCACTTGGTATCCAAGGAGGGTGGTGTGCATGGTGCTTACCATGTACGTGACGGTCGTTGATATCACAAACCGATAAAAATGGAGAATTTATTAAGCTTTGGAGGTCTAGTCGTCATCTTATTGATCCTGTTCGGGGTCATTATGCTGCTGTACTTTGTGCCGGTGCGTCTTTGGATCACGGCAATTTTTTCAGGTGTTCATCTAAGACTCTTTCGTGATTTGGTAGGAATGCGTCTGCGTCGCGTCCCACCGGACAGAATTGTAAAGCCGCTCATCACTGCGCACAAGGCCGGGATCCCTTCGGAGACGCCCAAACTTGAAGCACATTTCCTGGCCGGGGGTAATGTGCAGCAGGTAATCAATGCGCTCATTTCAGCAGATAAGGCAGACATTGACCTGCCGTTTGAGCGTGCCACGGCGATTGACCTTGCCGGGCGCGATGTGTTTGAGGCCGTGCAGGTTTCGGTAAATCCGAAGGTCATCGAAACCCCGCCCATCTCCGCAATAGCGAAGGACGGAATTCAGTTACGGGCGGTTGCGCGTGTTACGGTGCGTGCCAACATTGAGCGGCTGGTAGGTGGTGCCGGTGAAGAAACAATTATCGCCCGAGTAGGCGAGGGAATTGTCTCTACGATCGGATCTTCCGTCTCACATGCCGCGGTGCTGGAAAATCCCGATAGAATTTCCAAGACGGTATTAGCCAAGGGGCTGGATTCCGGGACGGCATTTGAGATTCTTTCGATTGATATTGCCGATGTTGACGTTGGTGAAAACATTGGGGCTAAGCTGCAGACAGATCAGGCAGAGGCAGATTTACAGGTCGCGCGTGCGAAGGCTGAGGAGCGGCGTGCAGCTGCGGTGGCACTCGAACAGGAAATGGTCGCCCGGGTGCAAGAGGCGCGAGCTCGTGTTGTAGAAGCAGAAGCTATGGTACCCGAGGCTATCGCGGAAGCTTTCCGTAAGGGACAGCTGGGAGTTATGGATTACTATAACCTGCGCAACATTGAGGCAGATACGGATATGCGTTCTGCAATTGGGGGTACAAGTACTGGCTTAAGCGAGGATGAAAGCAAGTAGGTGTTAGTCAAGTCGGTTTTTGATGGATTGCCAGCGGTTCTGGCGGTCATGCTGCTTTTCGGGCGGGATGTGCTTTCTTCCGGTTGAACTGCGGGTAATTCGACTTGTTGATGCTTCGCAAAGGCGAGCTAATTCGTTGGCGAGGATGATCTGTATTCCAAACCAGGGGAATTACATACTTGGCTGTATGGTATCTATTTCACTGGTCTTGGGGTCGGTAACCCGAACGCCCTCGCCGTGCAGTTGTCCCAATCCCGGAGGCCCGTATGTTCGCGGCCGCATGATCCGCATGGCCACGGGCCAGACATTCGAATTTGCGCTGAGTCGTCCGATTACCTGACTCGGTATCCCCACGCGCATAACACCGCTGACTCGTACATGTCGCCTTGACCTAGATCACCTCACGACATTTGTAGCCCAGTATCTGATCTAGCCGGCCCCAATCCGTTCCAGAATCTCACGGTTGAGCCCAGACTTCTGCTTCACGTTCGTACCAGGGGATTCAATCGTACCCTTTGCCGAACGCGTCATCACTTCCACTTTTAAGTTTTCCAGTACAACAGTACGCTGCGCTAAATCACCAAATTTTTTGCTTGCCTTGGTTCCAGCACTAACCTGTACGTGATGTTGCGATAGGTACTAGCCGTTTCGCTCATAAACAAACAGCCCAAAATTTGGTAAACTGAGAAACGGGCGTGGCATCACCTGTTAATGATGTTATGGTAAGTACTGGGCGGGCGGCTATCTGGTCCAATGTCTCCGTTTGCTTTTCGACTGTCGGAAAGGTTCCTGTGAGTTACAGTTTCGCATATAATTCTCAATGCTAAATTCTGGTACTCTTTACGAAAAATAGCTTCTACTTTAACCTCCAGGCGGCTTTCCTATGGAACAGATCCTATTGTTGAACCTTGCGGGCATACGTAGATAAGGTGAGCAGCCAAATTTCCGAAAACAATGCCACGGACATTCAAGATTCCGCAATTCTATCGCAGCCCGATCATATCGACGCTTAAGACTGCGCGAACGGCGGCAGATCCGCGGAAGAAGGACACTTCACCCTCACTCTTGGACTTCGGATATCTCCGCCTGTGGATTCCCCGGAATTTTGGTTTTTGCTTCGGTGTGGAAAACGCTGTCGAAATTGCCTATCAGGCAATTGCGGATCATCCAGACCGTCGACTGTTCATGCTCTCGGAAATGATTCACAACCCTCATGTGAATAATGATCTGCGTCGACGGGGTATGCAGTTCCTACGTTCAACCATGGGGGAACAGCTAATTCCCTTCAGTGCGCTTGTCCCGGAGGATATTGTTATTATTCCTGCCTTCGGAACCACGCTGGAAATTTTTGCAGAACTGGAAGCCTTGGGAGTAGATGTACGCACGTACAATACGACGTGTCCGTTTGTCGAAAAGGTTTGGCGTCGGAGTGCACAGATAGGTGACAAGGGCTACACTGTAATCATTCATGGCAAGCGGCTTCATGAGGAGTCACGTGCGACCTTTTCGCATGCCAGGGAGCACGCTCCGGTGATCGTGATACGAGATATTGCCGAGGCGAATGATTTGGCAAAGGTGATCCGGGGCGAGGAGGGGCGTGACTATTTTTTTGATCGGTTTGCTGATCGTTATAGTAATGGGTTTGATCCGGACCGGGATCTTGTGCACATCGGTGTTGTGAACCAGACCACAATGTTGGTGACAGAGACACAGGCGGTTACGGGTGTTCTGCGGAGGGCCATTGTCAATCGGTATGGTCCAAAGGATCACTTTGTAGATACTAGCGATACGCTTTGCTACGCAACTCATGAAAACCAGGAGGCAGTAAAAGTGCTGCTGGATCGACCGCTCAGTTTGGCGCTCGTCGTTGGGGGATACAACTCTTCAAATACCAGTCAGATAGTTTCTTTGTGTAGTGAGATAGTTCCCACTTACTTCATACGGGGAGCCGATGATATTGCGGGCAGGAACCGGATACATCACTATGACTATGCGGCCAAAGAAGTGCGTACAACCGTAAATTGGATACCATCGGACCGTCCAGTATCTATCGCACTGACCTCGGGTGCATCCTGTCCCGATATGTTAATGGATGAAGTGATTCGTAAAGTGGTGGCATTTTTTGAGGACACAGCTTCCTTTGAACAGGCACTGGCGCCGTATCAGAATGCTCCTGCAACAGCGTAAGTCAAATGACGACGCGTGGCATTTGGGTTTACCTTATTGTTCTTGCGTCCTGTGACGTATTTAGTGCACGTACACCTGAGCCGCCGGTGGGCGAGGCGGGCACATGGCTGCAGCCGGTAGTTCCCGACCTTGTTGTTGATAACCTGCGAGCTGCTGTCGAAGAACTTAATGCTGCCAACTACCGACGTTCCATTGATCAGGAATTTGTTTTCACTCCAACTGCTCCCGCACAGGCGCGTGATCCACAGCGCTGGGCTATCTGGGGACAGGCCCAGGAGAACAGCTATTTCACGACAGTTGCGGAAGCGGCCAAGGAGAACACTGGACATTTTCTTCGCCTAGAAGATGTGACCACTGAGCTGGGGGATACGACATACACGTTAGAGGCCCATTATGTGCTGCTGATCAAGCACGGAAGCCGGCAAGTCGCCGACTCCCTGCAGGGAAGATTAATCTGGATCATTGCAAGGAATCCCGATGGTCTCTGGGCCCTTTCCTGGTGGAAAGACCAGAGCATTGGATCGGCAGATTCATGGAGTGATCTTAAAGCTGAGTTTGGTAACTAATTTTTGGTAGTGATACGCCAATTCTACATAGCCGGGATGGCAGTCATGGTTCTGCCGTTTTTGTTGGTCGCATGCAATCCGTTTGCGCCGGCCATAGGAGAGGGAGATCCGTTTGGTGATCTACTGGGCGATCCCAAGACCATTGAGGGATATTTCACCAATTTCAGAAATGCGTACGAACTGCGGGATCTCTCACTTTATGAGCCTCTGATTGATTCGTCATTCGTGTTTATTTACACGGATTTTGATACGGGAATTGAGCGTGAATGGGGGTTTGGGCAGGAGCTCGAGACAACCCGCAGGATGTTCGAGAGTGTTGTGGAAGTGCAGTTGCAGTGGAATCAGATGATTTCCAGGCAGGTTTTCGATGAAGGCACACGGGCGATTGCGGTGCGGAGCTTCAATCTTGCCATTGGTCTGGATAATGGCGAGGTGTTCAGAGGTGATGGTAACGTAAATTTCCTGCTTGCACGCGCGGATACAACCCGCGCCTGGAGGTTACGCCGCTGGCGTGATGAAAGTGAACTGTAGTACAAAAGTATAACTTCAAATGAGTGATGTAACGCATGCACTGCACTATGCAAAGGCTAATCAAGGTCGTTTTGTGGGGGAGTTGATTGATTTGCTTCGTATCTCTTCGATCAGCACTGATCCGGCTTATTCACAAGATGTTGCAGACGCGGCTAGTTGGTTGGCAGAAGCACTGCGGGATATCGGAGTAATGGATGCCATACTTACTGAAACGAAGGGACATCCGATTGTAACTGGTGAAGTGCATGTAGACCCAGCACTTCCTACAGCCCTGGTGTATGGCCACTACGATGTCCAACCGCCTGACCCGCTTGATCTGTGGAACTCGCCTCCTTTTGATCCCATGATTGAGGATGGTGTGCTCTATGCACGCGGAGCCTGCGATGATAAAGGTCAGCTGTTTATGCACCTGAAGGCGTTGGAATGCTGGATGCGCACTGCGGGCAAACCGCCTGTAAATCTCAAATTCATTTTGGAGGGCGAAGAAGAATCTGGATCGGCAAGCCTCCCAGGATTCATTAAGGAGCACAAGGATGCCCTGGCAGCGGATATAGTTGTGATTTCGGATTCCAGTTTATTTGCACCGGGTATTCCTTCCATTACGTATGGTTTGCGGGGGATGACTTATGTAGAAATCACATTAACAGGGCCGGACCGAGACCTCCACTCAGGTACATACGGGGGTGCCATTCATAACCCAATCAACGCATTGGCAGCCTTGATCGGGGAGATGCACGATGCACATGACAGGATTGCGATTGATGGTTTTTATGATTGTGTGAGATCACTTTCCGAGAGTGAGCGGAGTGCCATGGCAGCATTACCGTTTGATGCGGAGGCTTGGGCACGGGAGGTTGGTGTTGGTACACCGCGTACGGAGTCAGGTTATTCAGTATTGGAGGCGTCAACGGCACGTCCCACACTTGACTGCAATGGTATCTGGGGTGGTTATACTGGGGATGGGGCGAAGACGGTATTGCCCTCGAAGGCCAGTGCGAAGATTTCCATGCGACTGGTACCTGATCAGGACCCAGAAGAGATAACCGAGCTTATGGAGGCATGGTTGCGTGCGCGCGTACCTGATTCCATGCAGTTACAGTTCAAGAGCCTACATGGAGCACAGCCTGTGCTGATAGATACCGGGAGTGCCGCGATGACCGCGGCATCGAAGGCATTGAATGACGTTTATGGCCGCAGTCCCTATTTCACGCGCATTGGGGGCAGTATACCGGTAGTAGCTGATTTCAAGCATCTATTGGGATTGGACAGCGTGCTCATGGGTTTTGGACTGGACTCTGACGCGATCCACTCCCCGAACGAACATTTTGGACTCGACCGGTTCGCTCAGGGTATTGAGGCGATCATGCGCTTTCACGCCCATTATGCCTCACGGGCAGGATCCGCTTAGGTTCAGTAACAGTAGAACCTTTCAGTTGCCCGGGTGGCGGAATTGGTAGACGCGACGGACTCAAAATCCGTTGGCCCCAAAGGCTGTGTGGGTTCGAGTCCCACCCCGGGTACAGGCGCCCAGTTACGGTATAGTATATATCCAGTGGGACTTACGTGGCAAAGTTGACAAAACTTAACGGAAGGATGCGGTATCCCCTCCTTGCGGAATTAGTTTCTGATGTAAGATATTGATTACTCACACGCTTAATCCCCCGACACTCCTATGCCGGACGGATTAACTTTATCCGAAATTATTGCGATAGCAACTGTTGCCCTTACGACGGTATCTTTTGCAGTCACACTCGTTGTGTTTGTCTACAAGGTCGGAGTGTGGAGAAGAACTACGGATAAAGACCTGCAACAATTACGTGATACCGCAGATAGTGACCGAAAAGATTTCCGGGAAACTATAGATAACTATCGTCAGGATTCCCGGGAAACCATACAGGAAATCCGTGAAGACATAAGAGAAATCCGTAGTAATATTGAAAACCTTTTTATTCGTACAACTTTGCCTCCTCCTTCTTCTCAACCGATCACTAGCAGTAGTCCTCTATCACTGACTGATTTTGGTGAAAAAATTGCACGTGATTTAGGTGCAGCTCACTGGGTAAATAAAACGGCTCCTGAAGTATGGTCCTATGCACAAACACTAATAGAAGATTATGAAGTGCAGGGATACTGTTTCAAGTATGTACGTCATTATCTTTCAGATGAAATGGAGACTAGAATAAAGAGGACTGCATATGAATATGGGACAGACATAGAAGGTGTATATAACGTACTGGCTATAGTACTGCGCGATAAGTTACTAGAAAAACGTAGATTGGGAGAAGGATTAAGTCCAACGGAGGAATAGTACGTACTGCAAAATTGCAGATGTCATTCTTCCAAAATCAAAGAGGGCCAATCACACCATCTGCCTTTTAATTTTCTCTGCTATTCTTAGCGCTTGGCGTTTAGCATCCTTAGCCAACTCTACATCCTTCATCCAATCGTCTACCCTGTTCAACTTATGAAGCCCGATCAACGTTAAGTTGTTGCTCTTCTTTCTGTTGCACGGCTCGCAAATCAATATTCGATTGGTTACGAAATTAGAAACTCCTTCTGATCTAGGTTGCAGGTGATCGAGTTGGGTAAACTGCGGTTCCAAGTTGCGCCCGCGCCAGCACAGATTACCGTGTTGTTGCCGAATCGTTGTGCATCAATCAAGTGTTTCTTTATCTGCGCATTGGACAGCTTTTGCCACGGTTCCTTTGGTATCTCGTACAAGGTCTCCAGTCGTTTGCTCATCTTGTCTAAGCTCGTCCAAACTTTTCATAACCGTCCCCTATTGAATTGATGGTCTGTTGTATTTAGCTGATTTTGGGGGAAATGTGGGGGATTTTCGTGGTAGATTCTATTTTGTCAACTTTGCTACGTAGGTCCCTATCCAGTGGCAGAGGTGGGGATGGACTTCGTCTTTCTTGACTGAGTTGCGCCGAAGCGAATGCCTGATCAGCAGCGAGTCAAGATTACTTCAATGCTCTTTCGGGTTTTTTTGGCACCCCTTCTCCATCACGATATTCTTGCCCAAGATGTATCAGGCCTCGGCATTTCCTCTATTAGCCGCTTCCAGAAGAGAGTAATGTATTTCTTCGAAAAACGAACATGAGATATGTAATATCCCGTATACTGCCGACTTTATGGAGCAACATTGCGAAAAATTGTCAGCAGCAAAAGAAACCCTCACGGCTAACTTCGGATAGATCCGGTCAGCCGAAAATCTCCTCATCCGATCATTCTGACTGATCGTTGATCATCTCGACAAGCTTGCCAATAAGATCATTGGGCACGGGCAGTGTGAGGTGATACTGAACGATCTTCCATGTGTCCTCTTCAAGGATCAAAGTTCCTGTTCCACGAACATCCCCGAACTTTTCATTGTAGAGAATCTCGTCAAACCAGGCAGTCTGATCGTCCGGGGCTACGTAAACGTAACGGTTTTTAGCCACATAGGTCCAGCCGCGGCCCGCGTTGAAATGGGGCCTGGCATAATCCTGGAACTCAGCTTTGGTCCAGCGCTCGGTTATGTCCGTTCCCAGAAAAATGCTTTCTTCAGCGAGATGACCAAAGTATCGGTCGTAATCGGCTTCGGAAGCAGCAAGATGAAAATCGTCAAGCACAGCCTCAATTTGAGATTGCGCTTGTACCCCTGAGGTTATGGCCAAACCAGCTAGAATGAGAAAAATGTGAGGTCGAGTCATGGCAATTGATCTGTCATATTATCAGCGACCCGAAGTGCCTGGGCCGCAATTGTGAGTGCCGGGTTCATGGCCCCGGAGGATGAAAAAAAAGACGCGTCAACGACGCGAAGATTTTTGAGTTCATGCATACGGCAATAGGGGTCAAGCACGCTGTCAACTGCATCCTTGCCCATGCGTAATGTGCCGCACTGATGTGAATTGGTTTCAATGCCCATTTCCTGACTAAACAGGATTGGATATCCCGCGCGGCGCAGCATGCTGCGTGCCTTGCTTAACAGACGCCGATGCGCAGTTAGATTATTTGGCTTCCAGTGGATCTGTATCCTCCCACTGGATGAAAGTGTGACGCGGTTGTCGGGATCGGGTAAATCCTCACTCATTACCCACCATTCAATGCTTCTGTTTGCTAGATATTTCAGCCACGGGAGAGGCAACCGGGGGCGCGCGGACTTCAACATGGATCCTTGCACTTTACCAATCATCTGCAGGTTTCCCATTGGCCAAGGCCACGACGGTTCTCCAAGATACCAATCATTGATTGATAGTGTTTTCTGGAAGGTGGTTGCATTAGGCTCCCATGGGCGTACAGCAATAAGTGCACTGTTGTTGTGCACCATGTAGTTGCGGCCAATCAATCTTGATTTGTTTGGTATTCCTCCGGAGCGGAGCAACAATGCAGCGGAGTTAACGGCACCACAACTGAGTACATAGGTACCCGCTCTCACGATTACCTGCTCACCCTCCCGTTCCAGTTCAAGCGAATCGACCGATCCGTTACGTACCACGATGCGGCGCGCTGTCGAATTTGTCCACAAAGTTACGTTTGGGTGGTTGATCGCAGGACGCACGACGCATATTTCAGCATCATGCTTTGCGTGAACTCTACACGGGAAACCATCACAAGTATGGCAACGGAGGCATTGCCCGCCAAGATCAATTCCCAGGGGTAAATGGAAGGGATTTAGCCCCTGTTTGTGCAGGGAAGTGGCTAGACGGGCAATCTGAGGCTCGTGTGGAACGGCCTTGTGAGGGTAATCTGCAGTACGTGAGGGATCGGTAGGGTCTTCGCCGGCATTCCCGCGCACACCATACAATATTTCTGCACGGCAGTAATAGGGTTCCAGTTCGTCATATGTAATTGGCCAGCTCGGACTCGTTCCCCTCTCATGCTCAAGCGCTCCAAAATCTTCTTTCCGGAATCGGGGCAGGGCGGCACCATAAACCTTGGAGTTGCCACCCACGCAATAATGCACTCCGGGCTTGAAGGGGCGACCATTGGCAGCTTCCCAGGTTTCGTCCGGTTTGTAACGGTTGTCACCAAAGACAGCTTCAGGAACCCAGTTCTGTGCTTCCTGTGGCAAAAAATCTCCACGCTCAATCAAGAGGATGCGGGCACCAGTATTGCGCAGTCCCCAGGCCAGCGTACCCCCGCCAATTCCAGTGCCTACTATGACAATATCAGCAGTGATCATGCTTTTACCGCACCGGATACCAGTCCTCTTACAAAGAACTTACCTAGTCCGATGTAAACCAGAGCTGTGGGCAGGGCCGCTATGACTGCGCCAGCCATAACCACGTTCCAGTCCACAGAGAAGGATCCAGAAAGATTGTTGAGCGCAATGGTAACTGGTTGGGCCTGCGGGTTCGGAACCACCGTAATTCCAAAGAGAAAGTCGTTCCAGATGTTGGTGAACTGGAAGATAAGTGTGACCGCGAAAGCGGGCAGGGACAATGGTAGCATAACACGCCAGAAGGTCTCAATCATACCGGCACCGTCCACTGTTGCAGCCTCAACTAGAGAGCCCGGAATATTGACGTAAAAATTACGAAAGATGAGTGTAGTTACGGAGATACCGTACACTACGTGTGTCAGCACCAGTCCCGGAAGCGTACCGTAAACGTTAATCCACTGCAGGAAGCGCACCAAGGGCAGCAGAATAGCCTGATAGGGGATAAAGAAGCCGAACAGGAGCAGAGCAAATAAAACCTCTGAACCGCGAAAACGCCATTTCGAAAAAACATAACCGTTCAGTGCACCGATGATAGAGGATAAGAGTGCTGCGGGAATGACCATCACGAGGCTATTGCGCAGGTTGGGAGAAAGCATTGCCCAAGCCTCTGTAAAGCCTCCCAGTGAGGCGCGGCCAGGTAATTGCCACATCGTGGCCAGGCTCACGCTGGATGCATCTTTGAATCCATTGGTGACCATCACGTAAACGGGCAGCGCGTACAGAATGAGCGCGAGTCCCAGAATGAACCACAGAATGCCGCGTCTCATACTCATGTTTCACGGCTTCTGAATGTGTGCATGAGGTAAGGCACAATGACTAGGCATGATGCGACCAACATGACGACGGAAGCGGTAGCTCCAAGGTTGTATCGGGCGGCCTTGAACATCATTTCAAACACGAAAATCGCAGGGACGTCCGTCGCAAAGCCCGGTCCAACCCCAGACATGGCAAAAACCAGGTCAAAGATTTTTAGCGAAACATGCAGCAGAATGATAGCTGTCGAAATCGTGATTGGAGTAAGCATAGGAATGATCACAGATCTGTACATCCTGAATTCTCCTGCGCCGTCGATACGTGCAGCGTCCCGCACCTGTCTGCTAATACTTCCAAGCCCTCCTAAGTACATGGCCATCACAAATCCAGATAATTGCCAGGTTGCAGCAATAGCCACAGGGATGAGTGCTATCGGAATCCCCCACTCGATCTGAAACGTCATCCCGCTAGGCCAGACATGGGCCAGAACTTGGTTGACAGAAAGGACCACTTCGGGATCAGTTGTCCAGCCAGGAGACAGTGGATCCATCCCCGCTGCTTCCAGGACCTGATTGATCCCCAGTATGTCAAAGAAAAGGTTTATGCCGGTTTCTGGATTAAAAATCCACCGCCAGACGACCCCTGTAACGATAAATGAGAGTGCATACGGGAACAGGAACGCACTTCGGAAGAAGCCTCGACCGGCGATCTGCCGGTCCAGTAGGATTGCAAGCCCAAGTCCAATGCCGATGGCAAGTCCTATGAAGAGTACAGTGAATACGAGGGTATTTCTAAGGTCTGCCTGGAAGCGCGGCATGGCCAGCATGTCTGTGTAGGTTTGCCACAACGGTTCACGCAGGGACAAATCAACAGCAAGCGTTCGCCAATTTGTAAGCGAAAAAAAGAAGCTCGTCCCAATGAATCCGTAGACAAAGATGGCCGTCAACAGGAGGGATGGCAGGAGGATGAGCAATCCTTTATTACGGACCAGCCAATGCGGGTTGACCATGCTCTATTGACCAAAGCCTGCTGCATGTGCCTCACGGGCCAGGGATTCAGCAAAGGCCTGATGGTCACGCCGCACAACAAAATTTGTCAGCGCATCATTAAGCGCTTGCTGAAAACCCGGAGGTGCGGCTGAACCATGGATAACCGTAGGCACAGCTACCCCTTCGGCATACTTATCCATTGACCACTGAAGGTAGGGGCCAAACCGGGAACGATCGCAATCGGTTCGTGCACAAATGGATCCCTTTAGCAGATTAAAGTCCTCTTGAACGACGCGATCCCCCATGATCCGCAGCATGTCAAGAGTTTCTGTGGGGTTTGGGGCGTTTTTGGCCAGGGTAAATCCGTCAGTAACCAACAAGAATGTTCCATCACTCCCAGGATGGGCAACCCAACCAAAGTCAACATTTTCCTCCAGACCATTCTGGATTAATTCACCATAAACCCAGTCTCCCATGGAGTAAAAGGCACAATCGCCGTCGCCCAGTTTTTTAGCTGCCTGATCCCATGAGAGGGCTGCATGGTCCTTATTCTGGTGATCAAGCAATCGACCATAGTTCTCTATGGCCTGCATCACGTCTGCGTCTGTGAAACTGGTGGTTCCATCCCAAAGCCCTAGATACCGTTCGGGGCCGATAGTCCCCACAAGTGTATTCTCGAACATGATACCTGTTGCCCAGATACCAGTATCCCCCATGCACATGGCCGGAATGTTAGCGAGTTGGAGTGATTCTGCGATACCAAGTAGCTCATCAAGGCTGAGCGAGTCTTCGATAACAATCCCATGTTCTGCGAGTAATGGCTTATTGTACCAAAGGGTATTGCTGCGATGGAGATTCAGGACGACCAGATAGGGTTCACCATCCCGGCTAATCATATCTACAAGGGACGGTGAGAACAATTCGTACCAACCTTCAGCATCGTAAAGATCCTTTAGTGATGCGACATAGTCAGGTGTAACGTAATATTCCATCAATTCGGATCCGTGGTGGGTTTGCCAGCTGTCTGGGGGATTTCCGCCCAGGAGTCTGGTTTGAAGTATTGGCCGGGCAGCTGAGCCTCCACCACCAGCAACTGAAGCGTTGATCAGGTCAACTTCGGGGTATGTTGCTCTGTAGGCGTCGAGTACAGTTTCCAGCGCGGCGGCTTCACTGCCGGAGGTCCACCATGTGAAGATCTCCACTTGTTTGTCTGTATCGGTCTGGTCATCGGTACCTTGGCAAGCGGCCAGGAGCAGTATGGGCAGGAATCTGTAGATACGCATTGCAAAAAGTTTTATAGCCACGAGCCTATACGATTGCCTATATGGAGTTGAACGGTTTTGAGCTCTGTAAATTCGTCAGTGGAAAACCGTCCTAATTCACGTCCCAGACCACTGTCCCTGTAGCCACCAAAGGGAAGCTCGGGATGCCCATCCATGAAACAGTTAATCCATATGGTGCCTGCGCGGATTTTGCGGCTGACCTCGAAGGCGGTATCAACATTGGAGGTCCATAAGCCGGCACTGAGTCCATAGAGGGTATCGTTGGCGATCTGGATAGCTTCCTCTTTTGTTCTGAAAGTCAAGATCGACAGTACGGGTCCAAATATTTCTTCTCGTGCGATAGCCATTTCTGGAATCACTCCGTCAAACACGGTAGGCTCAAAAAATCGTCCGGTGGGCGTTGGGATCTTATGCCCACCGAGCCGCAGTCGTGCACCGCAGTCTGTGCCGTTACTTACATAGCTTGAGATCTTCTCCAGTTGCGGGATATTGATGATGGCCCCAACCTTGGTAGCGGGGTCAAGCGGGTCGCCAACGGGTACAGTACGTGCCAACTCAAGCACACGTTCGGTGAATTCTTGGGCAATTCTCTCTTCCAGAAGAAGCCGGCTGCCGCTATTGCAACACTCCCCCATATTGAAGTAGACTCCAAACACGACTGGATCCAGTGCAGCATCTAAATCTGCGTCCGCAAATATGATATGTGGGTTTTTACCTCCGAGCTCGAGAGAGCAGCGTTTTAGATTCTTGCCTGCAGCAGCAGCCACCCGGCGTCCTACGGCGGTTGAGCCCGTGAATGAGAGTACATCAATATCAGGGTGTTCGGACAGTCGACTTCCAACCGACGTACCCAGACCGGTTACAACGTTGATCACCCCTTCCGGCACGCCGGCTTCATGAGCCAATGAGGCTAATTGCAGCGTAGTGCCCGGTGTTAGTTCGCTAGGTTTAATTACGGCGGTACAGCCGACAGACAGCGCAAATGGCAATTTCTGGCTGATGATGAGCAGCGGAAAATTCCATGGTGTGATCATGCCCACTACCCCCGCAGGTTCGCGCAGCACCAGTCCGAGTTTGTTTTCGCCAAGGCTGTTGTAAGCTTCACCGCAGGTGTGACGGGCGAGCGTCGCCGCATAGCGCCACAGGTCGACTGCGGCATCCATTTCTGCTTTAGCCTGCGTAATAGGCTTTCCGCTCTCGAGCGTTTCCAGTCTAGCCAGATCATCGTTGTGTGCATCGATCAGGTCTGCAGTTGCATTCAGCACGCTAGCACGTTCCTGTCCAGACATTCGAGGCCATGGTCCGGTATCGAAGGCGGTGCGTGCAGTCTGCACCGCCTTATTGATGTCGGAGGCGGTCCCGAGTGCATAGTCTCCGACGGTAGTATCGTGTGCAGGGCTCACGGTTGTAAAACGATCCCTGATCTCTGAGCGAACGTTTTTGCCTCCTATCCAGTGATGTACCATCAGGCTTGTTCTCTGACCATGGCAACTCCTTTTTCACCAATCATAATGGAAGTTGCCTGTGTGTTGCCGCTGATTAGGCGGGGCATTATGGATGCGTCAATCACGCGAAGAGCATCAATACCTCGTACGCGAAGCTGTGTGTCTACTACAGCCTCGTCGTCAGTTCCCATCTTACAGGATCCCACAGGATGGTAATCATTTTTTGCCCATTTTCGGATATAGGTCCCAATTTCTTCCTCGCTCTGTGTTTCTGGTCCAGGCAGGATCTCCTTAGCAATGTACGGGCGGAAAGAAGGCGCAGCCAATATGTGCCGCCCCCATTTGAAACCTTCCATGGATACCTTAAGATCGTATGGATCATCCAGGAAATTTGGATCAATCGCGGGATCATCAAATGGATCACTGCTGCGCAGTGTTACAGAGCCAATGCTGCGTGGGCGTAGGTTACAGGTATTGATGGTTAAACCGTGACCTTTGATGGTCATACGACCATGGTCCACTACGTATGCGGGCAGACAGTGAATCTGTATATCAGGGGATCGAACTTCGGGCGAGCTTTTGAGAAAACAACCGGCTTCACACACAGAGGCGGTTACCGGTCCAGTCTTGTACAGCAGATACTGAATACCATGCAGGAGTGCTCTATTCCAGCGGTCGTGTCCGTTATAGCTGATGGGTTTACTGGAAGATGCAGCCAGATACACGTCCATATGATCCTGGAAATTTTTGCCAACGCCCGGCAGGTCGTGTTGTACGGCAATTCCAAGGGCTTTTAATTCATCTGCGGGCCCGACACCTGAAAGCAGCAGGAGCTTTGGAGAATTGATCGCTCCGCCGCTGAGTACAATCTCTCGTTCCGCATGAGCCTGGACGCGTTTGCCGTTCTGGACGTACTCAATTCCGGTTGCCCGACCACTTTTAAGAAGCACGCTTGTCGCAACCGCCCGGGTTTGAATTGTAAGATTGGGTTTGGGCGGGCGCAGAAACGCGGTTGCCGTGCTTTCCCGGCGCACATTGCGTTGGGTGACCTGGTAATAGCTCACTCCTGACTGGTGGGCACCGTTCAAGTCGGGGTTATAGGGGATGCCAACCTCCTGTGCTGATCTGACGAACGCGCGTGTCAGTAGATTTGACTGGACCTGATCTGCGACATTTAATGGACCACCTTGTCCATGGTAGTCGTCCACAAAACGCTCGTTGTTTTCGGACTTCTTAAAATATGGAAGTACATCTGTATAACCCCAGCCATCGCAGCCCAGTCCACGCCATTCTTCGTAGTCCAGGCGATGTCCTCGGATGTAGATCATGGCGTTAATGGACGTACTGCCCCCTAGTGTACGTCCTTGGGGGTAGTGCATTTCGCGGTCGTTCAGACGCTTCTGGGGTACGGTTTTGAAGCACCAGTTCACATTTTTACCTGTGAGTTTGGCAAAGCCTGCCGGCATGTGGATGAGTGGAGACCGATCGGGTGGTCCGGCTTCAAGCAGCAGTACCCGGGTATGTCGATCTTCGGCGAGACGGTGAGCTATAACACATCCTGCTGCTCCTGCCCCCACAATCACATAATCGAACGAATTCTGGTGTGGCATGGCGTTAGGTTCCCTTATAGTCAGGCTTTCGCCGTTCAGAGAAGCTTTGCACACCTTCTTGACCATCGTCTGTGTATGCGCTGAGTGCGCCTGCAATGGATTCAAGATGTGCACAGTCGGCATTCAAAATTTGTTTGGATATCTGTACAGCTATGGGAGCATTGTTGGAGATAGTTGCTATCAGCTTACTTGCTGCATGGGGTAATTGATCGGGTGAGCACACTTTGGTCACAAGTCCCCAAGCGAGGGCAGTCTGTGCATCGATAGGATTACCGGTCAGGATCATCATTTTGGCGCGGGCAATTCCGATTATTTTTGATAATCGGGCAGTCCCACCCCAACCAGGGACGGCTGCGATTTTAACCTCAGGCATTGCAAAAGAGGCCGTGCTTGCAGCGATTCGAATATCGCATGCAAGAGCAAGTTCAAGCCCGCCGCCGAACGCATATCCGTTCATAAGAGCAATTACGGGTTGACGCAGGTTTGCCAGACGCGAAAAAATTCGTTGACCCTTGGGAATCCATTCGTTCCACATACCGAGAGCATCCAGTGCGCCCCATGCTTTGATGTCAGCGCCCGCGCAGAATGCTTTGTCTCCTGCCCCTGAAAGCGTCACGACCCGAATCTCCCTGTTGGATTCAAGAGTAGTCAGGTGGGCATCCAGAGTTTCCAGCATTGAAGGATTAATGGCATTACGTTTTTCTGGGCGATCAAGCGTTAGCTTTGCCACAGGTTCACAAACTTCAAGATGGACGTTACTCATTGTACCTAAGACAGTTGGAGGTTCATAGGCGCGGGATCAAATAGTCGGGAATCCATAATGCTCAATGAAGGGCTAACCTTAAGCTTCAGGACGGTTTGTGCCAGAACATCACGCTCAAGATCAATCCCCGGGGCAATCTCGGTCACAGTCAGTCCCTCGGGCAGCAGACGCAGCACACAGCGTTCTGTAATGTAGGTGATCTGCTGCCCTAAGCGAAGGGCCCGGCGCCCGCTGAAAGAAACGTGTTCTACAGTCGGCACCAGTTTCTGGATTTTACCCTCCCTGAGAATGTTCAGCTTGCCTCCTTCGACGATAAGATGCAGTCCACCGGTTGTATATGTGCCGACAAACGTGAGGTTACGTGCAGCGGCTGTGATGTCAATGAAGCCTCCTACGCCTGCAGTAACATGAGGGTGGGCAGCTAGGCGTGAGACATTGACGCATCCCTGTGCATCAATTTGCATGAAAGACAGCAGGCTTTGATCGAACCTGCCGCCCTGGAAATAAGTGAACTGATCAGGTGATGCGAGGATGGCCTGTGCACCGGAGGCACAGCCAAACTGAAAATCCAGGAGAGGAATACCCCCGACGGCCCCCTGTTCAATGACCCAGGTCACGGCATCAGACAATCCTTCTTCCAACAGGATACGAGGTACCTGTGCGGATACTCCAAAGCCCAGATTTACTGCATCACCTTGCTGCAATTCCATTGCAGCCCGACGCGCCATAGGTTTGTACGCTCCCCAGGGCATGAGATCGTAGGTAATTCCCTTGGGGTGTTTTTCACCGCTGATTGTCGGATCGTAGTCCGTGTTGGTGGTTTGCATCTGATCTGGCGCAGTGACCACGTAGTCTACTACAACACCGGGTACTCTGACGTCCTGTGATTTTAATGTCCCGGAGTCTACCACACGTTTAACCTGGGCAATCACAATACCACCGTTGTTGTGAGCTGCAAGCGCTTGGTCGTAGATGCCGAGGAAACCCCCTTCGTGCTCTGTGGTAATGTTGCCGTTCCTGTCTGCTGTGGTTCCTCGAATGATAGCTACATCAACGGGTATTGATCGGTAAAACAGCCATTCATCATCATCAAAAGTAACCCGTTCAACGACACCGGGAGGGCTGCAGTCGTTCATCCGCGCACCAAGAAGCCGGGGATCAACAAACGTGTCCATTCCCACTTTGGTGAGTATTCCGGGTCTATGCGCTGCGGCTTCACGATGCATGTGATACAACACTCCACTGGGCAGGTTATAGGCCTCGACACGGTTTTCGTCAATCATTTGCCATATCCTGGGGGAGGGCATAGAAGAGGGGCCGCTCGGCAAGGATCCAGCGACCACACGTTTCAGCAGGCCATCATGGGCTAAATGGTCAATCCCATCAATGCCATACATATCACCTGCTGCAATGGGATGAATTGCGGTCAATCTGCGTGGTTGACCTGTATTGGCGAAGCGTTGGCCGATAGCAGACAGCATTGCATCAGGACAGCCCAGACCACTTGATGAGCTCACGGTTACGACCGCGTCATTTTTGATCTGCTCGGCGGCAAAGGCGAATGAGCAAAACTCAGGCATAGGTTACTTTGACGTGTGAACTCGTTTGCGCTGCCTGTTCGACTGCCAAGGCAACGGCGAGCGAACGAATGCCATCCTCGGCTGTTGCTGCGGGAGTTCCATTGCCCTGAACGGCATTATTGAAGCATTTTACTGCACGTTCGTAAAGGTTGGTATGGGGTGGAAGCTCAACTTTTTCAACCTGATCACCACGGCGGAGGGTGATATTTCCAATGGGTTGCTGAGTCATGACATCTGTGGCAATCAAAGATCCGTTTGTGCCATGAACTTGAAGTCCAGTTCCAGCGTGGCCAACTACGAATGAGTCATGGAATTGCGCCAGCGTGCCGTTGTTAAACCGCATGATACCCATTACCGTGTCGGCGATTCCGTGTTCTCCGAGACCTTGAGCTGAAGTGAACGCCGTCACCGACTCAACCTCGTCATCCAAAATGAATCGAAGGGTATCTGTGTCATGAACGGTTATATCCAGAACAACTCCGGCCCCGGTTGCGGGATCCTTAATCCGCCAGGTCTGCAAATGGGGTGGCAGCATAACAGCGTGGAACACTCGAACCGCGAGTGGCTGCCCAATTGCACCGTCCTGGACAAGCGCACGAATTTTGCGGTGAGTGACAGCGTTACGCAGATGGTGATTGGTCCCCATGACTACGCCAGCTGTTGCGCAGGCTTGAGCCATTTGTCGTGCGTCGGCAAGTGATAAGGCAAGGGGTTTCTCACAGAGCACATGTTTTTGGGCAGCCGCAGCGGCCAGTGTTTGTGGCTTATGCAGCTCATTGGTGGTTCCCACGTAGACTACATCTATGTCTGGATCTGCCAGAAATGCATCAAGATCTGTGTATGTGCGTGCAATGCCGAATTGTGCTTTAAAATCCTGTCCGCGCTGATGAGATCGACTCAGAATGGCGGTTACCTGGCTTTCGGGGTTCGCATTAATGGCATCGATCATCCATTCCTTGGCGATCGTGCTTGCACCGATAATTCCCCAGTTGATAGACGACTTCACTTTCTGTTTTGGATGGTTGTGATTGGGAGCGTGGATAAATTTAACTGATCAGGTGCAATCAACGCAAATGCACAGGTAGATTGCAGAAACCCTTTGGATCCCGGATAAGTCTAGCCTCGTTGTGGTATAACCATCGGGTTTACTGAGCACGTCGTTTTACGTACGATTGTGGTGATGTATGATCAACACGTCGTATCAGTGTATTCGAGTATGTCCAGGGGAGCCTGTGAAGTACCTCAATATTTTCATGAATTAGCAATTGAAATTCCTGAATTGGATAAATGAATATAGCCGTATGCATTAAGCAGACAGCCGATACGGAATCCCGCCCCACATTGAGCGCTGATAGGTCCCGTGTTGAGGAAGAGGGCCTCGTCTGGATAATAAATCCGCATGACGAGTCTGCCATTGAGGTAGCGGTGCGTCTGCGTGATGAGCGGGGTGGTACAGTCACGCTCCTAGCCCTCGGACCGGATCGCGTAGAAAGCGCACTCAGGCAGGGTTTAGCCATAGGTGCCGACTTTGCTGTTCATCTTCAGTGTGATGCTATGCCGGATGATCCAAAGACTGTCGCGGGCGCGCTCGCACACATTATTAGCACGCGTGATTTCGACTTGGTCCTAACGGGTGAGGTAGCTATCGATGGTGCAGGAGCTCAAGTGCCTCAGCGGTTAGGGGTGCTGCTGAATTGGCCATGCGTTACCGGGGTTGAAGAATTGAAAGTAACCTCAGATGGATTGACCGCCCGACATCCGGTTGAGCAGGGCGACGAAATTCACATATGCAATCTGCCGGCAATCATCGGCATTAATCGCCGGATTGGTGAACCGCGCTACCCGTCCTTCAGAGGTATTATGAAGGCAAAGCGTAAGCCCATAGAAAAAGAGGCAGCTGTACTTGAGTTTGCTCAGCTTCGGATTGAGTCATTGGCTTTGCCGGCATCAAGGTCAGACGGTAAAATTTTGACTTACGAAGATGGGGTTGCAGCGCGAGTCGTCGCGCTCCTGCGTGAGGAGGCAAAAGTTATCTGAGAGTAAAATGTTCAAAGTTCTGGTTATAGCGGAATCAAGCGGCTCTCGCCTGACCATATCAACCCTGGAAGTATGCAGGGTTGCGTCCGAACTCTCTATGCTTTTGGGCGGTCACTGGGAGATGCTGGTTGATCATCAGACCGAGGAAGCCGCCGGTGCCATCGCTCCGAGGGTCTCTTCCTTTGATCTGCGGGAAATCGCATACCCGGGCCCTGAGATGCTGTCTGATATTGTAGCCCAAGTTACAAAGGCGGTGAACCTGGTCATCATGCCGGCCACGTCAACGGGCAAAGATGTGATGGGGCGGCTTGCACAGAAGCTGGATGCTCCACTGGCACAGGACTGTATGGGTTTCGAGGTGGTCGCGGGCAGACCTGTGTTCAAACGAGCGCTGTACGGGGGGAAGGTGACAGCTAATGTAGAACTGTCAGGAAAGCTGACCTTGGTCAGTTTTCGACCAAGAGCCCACGCACCAATCCAGCAATCAGATGAATTTGTGAAAGCGAATCCATGTATGGTGAGCATTCCCGAGTTGATGACTGCGGTCAAACTTCAGCCAAAAGCTTCAAGCGAGCGTCCTGATGTGACGGAAGCCTCAATTGTGGTTAGTGGAGGTCGGGGTCTGCAGGGACCAGAGAACTGGTATGTGCTTGAGGATCTACTGGATGCACTTGGCCCGAATGCTGCCTTGGCCTGTTCGCGTCCGGTGAGCGATGAGAATTGGCGCCCGCACAGCGAACATGTGGGCCAGACTGGCCGTGCGGTCGCCCCCGATCTATATATCGCAGCGGGGATTTCGGGGGCAACGCAGCACGTAGCTGGTATCGTTCGCTCGAAGTGTATTCTTGCAATTAACAAGGATCCGGCGGCACCGATTTTCAAAGTTGCCGATTATGGCATCGTCGGAGATTTGTTTGAAGTCGTTCCGGCACTTGCGGCCGCCATCCGTCGTGGAGCATAGCCTGATTTGTGCGGCTGCTGAAGATTGTATTTAGCTGGTCTGTACCAATGATTGGCGTGGAACAGTCAACGCTCGCCACGCTGGTTAAAGGGGCAAGCCGGGTCGTTAACTCAATTGAGCAATAAGCCAAGGAGTGCACCGCCTGCGACGAGCCAGACTGCGTTTACCTTGAAGCGCAGACTCGCAACCGTGGCAAGCAGAAAGATCACCGCAGGTGCCCAGCCCGTTAGTACACTAACCCCTAATCGTATCGTCACTACCAGCATAAGTGCAACTGCACTGACGTTTACAGCATCCAAAAATGATCCCATGAGAGCTGACTTCCGCAGACGGGGAATCAGTGGGTTCAGAATACTGACGAACACAAAGGACGGCAGGAATATCGCTACAGTGGCCATTACTCCGCCCTGCCAGCCCCCCAGGAATACGCCAATAAATGTGGCAGTAGTGAGCACAGGCCCGGGAGTGAATTGACCGATAGCTACTGCGTCCAGTAATTGCTGTTCGGTCAGCCAGCCATAAGTCTGTACTAGGCCTCCCTCCAGAAAGGCGATAAGGACATAACCGCTTCCATATAGTACAGCACCAACCTTGAGGAAGAACCATCCCAAGTTCCAGATGCTGTACTCCACCTTGGGAGTCTGCAGGAACCCAACAATAAAAGGCAGCACTCCGAGGGCTGTTAGACGGCGACGCCACAGGTAGAGTCCACCCAGACCGAGTATACCCCCACCCAGCATGGCGAGCACTTCATTCACCCCCAATAGCAATGCTATAGAGACAACAGCACCGATAGGGACCAGTGCCCAGGCCTTAACGGCGGATTTCCCTAAACGCCACAGCGCCCCCAGGATGATTGCGAGTACAGCAGGCTTAATACCGCGAAGGAACGGTTCGACCTCCGGCACTTCACCATACGAGGCGTACAGCCATCCGAGTACGCCAGTCATGAGTGCTGCGGGCAGGATGAAGCAGAGTCCTGCAACGACTAAGCCCCCAAAACCACGCTGTTCATAGCCGACATGCATGGCCATCTCGGTGGAGTTTGGACCGGGAATCAGGTTAGTTGCACCAACTAGATCCAGGAAGTGCTCTCTGGTAAGCCATTTGCGTCGGGTGACCACCTCGTCATCCATCATTGCGATGACTGCTGCAGGTCCCCCAAACCCGATAAAACCTAACTTCATAAAAAGTCGTACCAGTTCACCCATTACACGGTTTTAATTTGATGTCCCGGAAGATAGAGATCAATTACGACGATCAGTGCGTCTTTTGCCAGCGTTCGATCAATTGGCTTCGCAAACGTGACCGTAGGGGCCGTTTTTCATACGAGGCGCTCCCGCCCGGGGCATCATGCGTTACTTTGCGTGACGAAGCAGGGACATGGCAGGCATCCACTGCTGCGCTGCGTGCGTTGAGATACTTGGGAGGTGGATGGCGCATAATAGCGTACGCACTGTTGATCATTCCACGACCGATTCGTGATGCAGTTTACCGGGTTATTGCTCGGAACCGGCGTCGACTGATCACTGATTGCGAAGCAACTCAAAATAGCGCTGAATGAGCGCCTGGTAGTCTTTTGCATACCCACTCTCGAGTGCATCCATGAGCGCGCGTCGCAGTGCATCCTGGGTCAGGTTGTTTTGCAGTTCCCCGGGGCTCACACGCTCAATGTCGGTACCCCGGCGTCCTTCCCGTCTTTTTTCTTCGCCTCGTTCCTGTAGACTGCGCGAAGCATCCAGTAGTCTGGTCAAAATCTGCTGTTGGCGCTGTCGCGTTGGGCGGTTCACCTGGCCGATCTGTAATTCCTGAATGGATTCAGCCATCTGTTCAGCGATCCGTTCAAGGTCACCGGCCAGTTGGCTTGCCAGATCGCGTTCCTGTGCCATTTCGGTGAGCTGACGCCGCATAGCTTCCTGTTGGCCGGCGAGTTGCCGTAGGCGTTCCTGCATATCAGCACTCATGCGCTCTCCCGGCGATTGCCCAAAAAAATCTTCGAGTGCCTGATTCAATTGATCCTGCTGCATGGCCATTTCCTGGAGCTGCTGAATCATTTGCTCCATAGACATTCCTCCGCCGCTGCTGGAGGAAGAAGCATTCATGAGCTGGTCCAGTAAATCGCTCAACAGCAATGCCAGGTTATTCAGGTTGGTCATTGCTTGGGCGGCACTAGATTCTGCCGAGAGGCTGTTGCGATCCGTCAGCGCTTCGATGGAAGCCTCCATGCTCATCAGCGCATTGCCGGCAAACTCCTGGACATCCCGTGAAAGTTGGGGTAAGGTGCGCCCTAAAGACTGGATCGAGTCGGCAACGACTGCACCACCTGTCGCTAAGATTGCTTGTTTTCTTGCAAAATCGCGCAGCAAGGGGCTGTCTCGAGTGGCATCTGCAATACTGCGACGCAGGTCTTCTTGATCATAAGACAGTCGTAGAACGTTGCTCAGAATCAGTCTCAGAGCGGCCATATTGACCTGCATTTGTTGTCCCTGCATTCCAGTTTGGATGTTTTGCAGGTCAGACTGCAATTGCTGCATACTCTGGCTCATTTGCTGCTGGCCCTGGTTAGCTTGCTGCATTTGGCCAGCCTGCATCTGCTGAGCATTTTCCTGCATGCCTTTGGGTAGCTCCTTTGCTTGAGTTTGTTCGTTGAGCTGCTCCATTTGCTGCACAGGGGCTTGTTGCAGTTCCTGCATGCGTTCGGCAATTTCTTCCATCTTGGCTTCCAATGCCGACATCTCTTCGGCGGCTTGCATCTGTTCCTCTGCGAGCGTCTCAGTCGTTTCTGTCGGGATATCTCCTGCCGTTTGCTCTTCTAGTTTATCCTGTACTTTTTGCAGATCTTCAGCACGTCGCGACGATTCCTCCAGTTGCTGCTGCACTTGAAAATTTTTGAACAATTCGAGGGCCCGCTCCATTCGTTCTCTGAACATCTCCTCATTGAACTCGAATTTTTCGAGCGATTCCTGCATTGCAGCCGGATCAAGTTCAGTGATGGCCTCTTGCAGCTGCTCAAGTGCCTCCGCGAGTTCAGGAGAGTTGATTTCTTCGGTCACATTCTGCAGCTCTTCAAATATGTCCAGTAATTCGTCACTGACCAGATTGTGGTCCTCCATCTGTTCAGCCGCCTCAGCCATGTTGTTAGCCAGCTCATCTACACGGTTTTGCACGTCCTCCTGCGCCTGGCGCAAGCTTTCCAAGCTTTGTTGGTCGTCCCAGTCGGCATCCTGCTTCCTTCGAAGCTCGTCGCGCAGCTCTTCAAATTGTTGGCGTACGTATTCGGCTTCTTCAATGAGTGACTCAAGACCGGACTCTGTTTCATCCTGTGTGGACTCCAGTGCTTCGTATCGTTCAGCAATTGAAGGGAGCCGCAACTGCTGCGTGGCAGAGATACTCTTCTTAGCACCGTTGTAGCCGTCATTATCCCAAACAGTCACGAAATAACTAATCACATCGCCAGGTACAATATCCAGACCCGTTGTCGTGTCAAGGTTCCAGAGGTACTGAACCTCGGGGGTGCTTGGCAGCGGCAGCATTATTTCCTGGAAGGTCTCCATGGTATCTCCGAATCTGCTATCGGACAGTCGCCAGGAGAGCGTAAGCCGTGAAAAACCAAAATCATCTCGGACACGAATATCAAGCGGGACCAACAGTGCGAAATCCATATCTGTTTGAGGAGCCGGGGAAATTAGTTCTACAAAGGGGTATTGGTCAACGAGGGGGGTAATTGAATAGGTGATCGGATCGAGATTCGAGACACCGCTGGGTGACCGCAGAATGATGCGATAGCTGGTTTCCTCACGAACCATGATATCTCCGGCCATACCATCAAGAATAATATCACTGTTAGTATTGTCCATAGATAGCCAAGCTTTAGCATCAGGATCACTCGTCCGAACGCGAATATTTGCTATCGTGCCTTGCAACCCCGTGATATTTCCTGTCCCGGGCGGCAGCTGCTGAGCAGGGAGTCCTGTGTAGGCAGGGGGGCGCAAGGTTACCTGTAGGTCCCGAAGAATTGGGCGGTCAATTACGCTCACCGCATACCAGGGCGATCTTACAGAACCGGACACAGCGCGATATCTCAAGGGCAGGCGAAGGTTGTGTTCCTGGTGTAGGAACTGGCCAGATAAGTCAGATCGGACGCTCTGCGAGCGAATACTATTTTCCCCAGGCACACCCAACTCGAAGGTTACTGTTTCCGGTAGGATTTCGCCTGAGGCAGTGGCAATTATTGTTAGGGAGTCTCCCTTGGTAATTTCAATATTGCCTGGGGTAACCGCCAGTGTGAATGGTGCAGGGCGTTCGAAAGTTGTTCCGGGAGAGAATAAGCGAACCGAAGCGTTCCAGAATCCCTGAGGAGCTGCCAATATTAGTATGGCGATAAGTCCTAATGGGATTGCTGCATATCGGCTCCGGGCAATTGGTTGCCGCCAGTTCACTTTCTCAATAAGTGGCAAGTTGGATACCTCAGTATTGAGTGCTTTCACTGCACCATCTACCAAGGAGCGAGGAGCTGCACTGGCTTCACCATTACAGAGCTCGAGCAAACTGACCAGTCTACTCTGTAGGTCAGGTTGGCCCTTTGTCACGGTGTGTGCAATTTGTTTGTAGTGTGTGCGGCTAAGCCATCCTGTCACCCAGGGGCGAACTACAAACCATAAAAATAGTGCAATGCCTGTGCCAATCCAGACCCAGAGGAGTACGCCGCGCCAAGGAGTCGGCATCCATAGGCGCATCTCCACTGTAAGGAGTATAAGCAGCGTACTTGTGACCGCAGTAATGAGCAGAATAAGACCAACGGCGACACGTTCAGTGATTAGCCGGCCCCAGCAAGCCCGTAGTCGGGTCTGGATTCCGTTTAGAATGCGTTTGGCTTCTTCACTCATGGCGCCATGTGTACAGCTGACTATCATGAACGGTTTCATCAGCTTTTAACGCCAGAGCGGCACATTACAGTATTATCTTTACAAGTCTGTGATTCGATTTATCCAATAATTCTGATTAATTAATGACTGATTGTGTAGCAATTATCCTTGGTGGCGGTGCGGGCTCGCGATTATTTCCACTCACATTACTTCGTTCCAAGCCTGCGGTGCCTCTTGCGGGCAAGTATCGGCTTATCGACGTTCCGGTTTCAAATTGTATTAATTCAGGGATCAGCAAGATTTTTGTTTTAACACAGTTCAATTCTGCCAGTCTGAATCGCCATTTGGCTCATACATACAGATTTGACGACTATCGGCGGGGTTTCGTGACGGTTTTGGCGGCAGAGCAGACCCAGCAATCAGCTAACTGGTTTCAGGGAACCGCTGATGCGGTTCGCCAAAGTATACCTCATGTCGCGATCTACCGGCAGGAGCACGTACTGATTCTTTCAGGGGACCAGCTCTATTCGGTGGACTATAGGAAGCTCCTGGCCCATCATGTGGATAACAACGCTGCTGTGACTGTTGCAACCATTCCGGTCACGGCAGAAGAAGCTCCCGCATTCGGAATACTCAAAACCGATGAAGATCAAAGGATCATCGAGTTCCATGAAAAACCTCAGGACCTGACTGGCAAATCGAGCCCGGTCAGTGAGTCTATGAAAGCTGAGGAGCGGGTATACTTGGCTTCCATGGGTATTTACGTGTTTAATAGCACGCTTCTCTTCAAAATTCTTGATGAGGAGCCTGACCATCATGACTTTGGGAAACAGATTATTCCGCACGTAATCGAAAAAATGCGTGTGGTTAGTTATCCGTTCGAGGGCTATTGGAGTGATATTGGAACGATCCGCTCCTACTATGATGCCAGTTTAATGCTGGCCGATCCACAGCCGGGTTACAACATTTATAATCCTGCAATGCGTCTGTACACCCATGCGAGAATGCTTGCGCCAGCCAAGATTTCTGGAGCAAAACTTACCAATAGTCTGGTGTCCGAAGGATGTGTAATCGGCGAGAGTGAAATTACCGGATCAGTGATAGGAATCCGTACCCAAATTGGTGATCATACAACCATTCGTAATTCAGTACTCCTTGGTGCAGATTATTATCCCTGGCATGGAACGGAAATACGCGAACGTGTTGAGGGACCGGATCAGCCTGGCATAGGAGATCATTCGTTTATTGGGGGAGCGATCGTAGATAAAAACGTGGCCATCGGTAGTAGATGCATCATACGTAACACCGAAGGCGTACAAGAACACGATGGTGAAAATTTCTATATCCGAGACGGGGTCGTTGTGATCCCGAAGAACGTTACAATTCCAGACGAAACCGTAATCTGATGCAATTGGTTGCGAAAAGGCGATGGGTCATTCTTCTTTTTGCCGGACTTATTGTTTTGGCAGGATGCCGGACCTATGGTGGTTCTGAAGACGAAATTTCTGCGAACCTGTCTGCGACAGTTCAGCAGATAGCAGCGGAGGCATCCGCTTTGGAAACAGAAGCTGTCAGACTGGCTGAGGCTGCAGTTGCAAATCCTGCGTTGTCTCCTTATAGTGACCGCATGCAGGCCATAGTCTCCGAGTACGCGGCAATGGCACAAAAACAGGAGGAGTTGATCGACGAGGTGTTGACCATCGAGAGTAACGTGTTAACAAACTGGGTTGGACGGGCCCGATATGGGGCGCTGCATCGGGCATTTGGTGCACTTATCAGTGAAAGAGAATTGGTCCAGTCCAAGCGACACGCACTCTCTGAAGATCTGGGAGTATACTTGGGTCTCACGCAGCGGAGGCAAGTACCGGAAGAGGGGCGCTTCCAGATCAGGCCACATCACTACAATCGCTCGCAGACCGCTATAGATTTGAAAGACTTGTTGGCCGGTATATAATTTGTGCCCGCTCCATAGCCCTGCCTGAAGCAGGGCGTGTACCGATTGTTCTGGACGCATGATCCTGAGGGTAGCACTTTGTTTGTTTACAATAGCAGGTGGCTTATTTGTGCGGAGGACGGTGCAGGCGCAGGCACCGGTCGATTCACTGAGCCACTACGAATTGGGGGAAATTGTCGTAGGTCTGCAGGACAGTTCGACCGTGACTTTACCGGTATCGACGATGCAGCGTGTCCGTCTGGCCGATATTGCGCAGTCTGACGTAGCTTCGATTGACTACGTTCTCCGGCGTGTTCCGTCCGCACATTTGCAAACAAATTCGCGTGGGGAGTCACTGATTTATCTGCGTGGGGCAGGGGAGCGGCAGGTAAGCATATTCTTTGATGGGGCGTTGCTCAATGTTCCATGGGATAACCGTGTAGATCTGAGCCTGATTCCCTCGGAAGTTGTTGGAGAAATCTCAATTGCCAAAGGCGTGCCGTCAGTACTCTATGGGACCAATGTCCTTGGCGGGGCCATCAATCTTACATCCAGACAGCTTAGTAACCAAGGGACTTTTACGCAGCTGTCGGGAATTACCGGCTCGTATGGTTCGCAACAGGCCCGACTCACATGGCTTCGCCGCACGGAACGGTTCCAGTCTACGGTTTTTGCAGGTGTATCGGATCAGAATGGTATAGGGGTTCCTGGTGAGGCAGATTTGCCATATGGTCAACATTCTGATGTGCGAACCAACACAGACCGTCAAATGCAGTCTGTATTTGGGCAGTTGGCCTACAAGGTAGGTGGTGGCGGTAGTATTGGTATTTCGCTTCTGAGTTTTGGCGGCAAGAAGGGCGTCGCTCCAGAAGGTCATCTGGATCCTGAAGTGTCCAATGTGCGATTCTGGCGGTATCCAGAGTGGGAAACCAACATGGCTATTGTCAGTGGACAGTTTCCTGTTCGGAGCGGAACCTTACGCGGCGCTGCTTGGGTTAGCCGGTTTGGCCAGACGATTGCACAATACTCGGATGTATCCTATCGCGAGCAGCTCGAAACACAAATAGATCAGGATGATACGTACGGGTTACGTCTTACCTATCTGCGTGATTTTTCGGGGGAGGGGGGGCTGCGGTTGGCCGTAAATTGGTTATCGTCAAGTCATGAGCAGCAGGACCTTGCTATCGGAGAACCCTCGCTTCTCAGGCTCTTCTCGCAGCGAACCCTCAGCAACGGTATCGAATACACAAAAGCCGGGCGTGTAAATCTTACAGTGGGCGCCAGTATGGATGTTTTTGCGACCCCAAAAACCGGGGACAAGCCAGGTCGGGGTCCGCAGACAGGTGTCGGTGTCACAGCGGGATTCTCCCATGACCTTACCTCTGGTGTGACGATCAGGGGAGTTGCTGGGCGCAAGGTTCGTTTTCCAACTATGCGTGAACTGTTTGGTGAAGCATTGGGGAGGTTTCTAGTGAATCCGGATCTCGTCCCCGAATCCTCCCTATTGACAGAGGCGGCGGTGCGTATTGAGCGTGGTGAAACTACTGCAGAAGCGATTGTCTTTTTTAATCGGACCTACGATACAATCGGACAGAGGATGGTGCTTGTCGAAGGTGAAATGCGCCCCCGGCGACAGCGTGTTAATCTTGATGGCAGCCGTGTACTTGGACTCGAGACTACACTGGTCTCTCGCATTGTGCCGAGTATGCTGGCAAGCTGCAGCATGACCATAATGCGTGCACGAGAGGTTACTCCAGATGGTACGGGGCCACTCGTGGAGAAACCGTCCGGGATCGGAGGATGCAGTATGACCTATTGGTCTGCGATTGGCTTTTCGGTGGTATTGGAGGGCCAATACACAGGTAAGGCTCACGGATTAGGAGAGAATAACGCATTCATACCGCTTGAGCGTTCAATGGTAACAAGCATCCGTCTAGCCTGGCTAATCCTGTACAAACAATATTCGGCCGAAATTTTTGCACGGGCCAACAACATCACCGACGCAGTAACACTGCCACAACTGGGCCTCCCCGGTCCGGGGAGGGCATTACATGTGGGAGTTCAGGTAACTTTTTGAGGGAGGTAGCTGTGGGCTAGAGCCGGAGCTGCGAACATCGGCTTAACGGTTGCCCAGGCATCCCTGAACAGGGTGGATTTCCGGTAGGTAGTGCTTGCCCGAAAATATAACTCTTGGTTGGTTTAGCGTGTTTCTATAGGGGTTTTTGGTGATTATTGGCCGTATTTCGGCCCATATGGCCTGTTTTTGGCGTCTGGGGGCCCTCTTAACCTCGGAGCTTATTCTGGCGAATGTTGCGCTGCATCTGGGTAATTCGGGGATGATTTGGGCGTAAATCCCCTGATTTGCCGTAAATTGGGG
>Ga0209543_1000451_pt1 | contig 52592 bp, 47 predicted proteins | sample MesohylFT_FD_187296 | JGI IMG/M metagenome (GOLD analysis project Ga0209543, IMG submission 187296) | Host-associated microbial community of the marine sponge Aplysina aerophoba from Gulf of Piran - sponge mesohyl, lysed by freeze-thaw... | ecosystem: Host-associated > Porifera > Sponge >...
AGGGGCGCTTGGTCACAACCGAGTCGAGACATCGAAGGGTCCACTTGGGCCGGGTTCGGGCTCGGGAGGATGCGTTCGGTGTCTCGATGGACTGGTCTGACTGGAGTCGAGACTGGCCTGGTGCCTTGTGACTGATCCGTCGGCTGGTCCATCGAGACATCGAACGCGCACCAGCGGGTCGGACGAGTGTGACCTCATGAGGAGCTTGGCTGTTCCCCCGTCGATGTCTTGTCCGTCGTCCCGGCCGGTGGTGCCGTCCATCTCAGTTCACGAAGGGCAGGCAGGTTCAGCGTGCATGATCATGACAGGCAGGTCACAGGAGGGGTCGACACCCACGGCGAGGTCCACGTCGCCGCGGTCATCGACGCGACCGGACGGATCCTGGCGACGTCGTCGTTCGCGGCGGCTCTGGCTGGCTACCGGGGACTGCTGGGGTGGCTGCGCCGCCACGGCCGTGTCGTCGGGGTCGGCGTCGAGGGCACCGGCTCCTACGGCGCCGGCCTGGCCCGCTGCCTCGCCGGCGAAGGCGTCGCGGTCACCGAGGTCAACCGCCCCGATCGGCAGCGACGCCGGCGTCACGGCAAGTCCGACACCGTCGACGCCGAGGCCGCAGCCCGGGCGGCGCTCAACGGCGACGCGGCGGGAACACCCAGGGCGAGCGGCGGGCCAGTGGAGAGTGTGCGGGTGCTGCGCGTCGCGCGCCGCTCGGCGATCAAGGCCCGCACACAGGCTGCCAACCAGATCCGCGACCTGATCGTCACCGCTCCCGACCGGCGTCGATCCCGGCTGCGGGGCCTCGACACCGACCAACGCGTCGCTGTGTGCTCCCGGTTCCGGACAGGGGAAACGACAGACCCTGGCGAGGCAACCAAGCTCGCCCTGCGCATTCGGAGACGGGAGCAAAGCCCGGGTCGGCGAGTGTCGAGGGATCGTGCGACGTGGGCACGGACCGCAGGGTAGCGGTCGCTCCTCGGGCGGGAATGTGCTGGCAGCCGAGGTGATTCGCGGGCGCCCGGATTGCCGCTATTGGGGATCGGGCGGGTTCTGTGGTGCCAGCAAGGGCTCCGGCGCGAGGTCAGGATGGTTGAGTCTCTTGTCGACCTCGCGCTTGATCCTCTCGAACTCCGCGCGAGTGAGCGATGGCTGGTTCCTGAGACGCTCTGCTTCCTCAGCCGAAATCTTGAATGTCTGCCTCGGACGCGAGTTGCGGTTAGGTCGGCGACGATCACCTGATGGTGTGCTCATGATGCCTCCGTCGGTGGTATCGAGACTAGGCCATACTCGATTTCGTACCTGTCGACGGTAGCTGACAGCTGCCGCAAGGCCCGCATGACAGCGCTCGGGGGAAACCTGATCCTGGCGACGACGAGCGTCATGTCAGGGTCGCGATCGGGCGACGCGCGGGGCGAGAGGAAGTCGAAGGTGAATTCGTGCGCTGAGCACCACGCGTACAGCTCGTTGGCGTACACGCCGCCGCTGGTCGCGTAGTCGTCGAACTCGAATTCTTGCTCGGTCTGATCCTGGAACATGCGCGACAGCGTAGACTTGCAGTAACAATAAGTTTCAATATATTTCATTGACCGTCAGCGATATCCTGTGGTGGCAGTCACGAGCGCATCTCGAACGCCTGCCGAGGTAGGCGAATGTCAGGTCGCCGTGGCATCCTTGCCGCCATGGATGCCTCCTCATCGGTGGACAGCTCAGGCGCGGCGAGAGCCCTCGATTCTGAGCCCCCGGGGACGGCAGCTGGGTTAGGTGCAGGGACCGATGCGGGCGAGCTTCCGCCCTATCGCTACAACGCCCAGATGGCGAACGAGATCGAGCTGCGCTGGCAGGAGCGGTGGCGCAGGGAGGGCACCTATCACACTCCACTGCGTCCAATGGCTTCGGCCCCACGAGGGCCGAAGCTCGACGGCCCGCTCGCCGGTTCGAACGACGCCAAGACCAGCAAGCTGTTCATCATGGACATGTTCCCGTACCCGTCGGGTTCGGGACTGCATGTTGGGCACCCGTTGGGCTACATCGGCACCGACGTCTACGCGCGCTTCAAGCGCATGTGCGGTTACGTGGTGCTGCACCCGATGGGCTATGACGCGTTCGGGCTGCCAGCGGAGGAACATGCCCGTCAGACCGGCGAGCACCCCCGCATCAATACCGAGCAGAACATCGCCAACATGTCGCGCCAGCTCGCTCGCTTGGGGCTCGGGCACGACGATCAGCGGTCGCTGGCCACCACCGACGTCGAGTACTACCGCTGGACGCAGTGGATCTTCCTGCAGATCTTCAACTCCTGGTACGACTCTGAGGCCGACAAGGCGCGCCCGATCGCTGAGTTGATCGAGCTGTTTGAGACCGGGCGCAAGGCCACCACCCGCGGCACCGCGTGGGGCGACATGGACGATGTCGAGCGGCGCCTCGAGCTCGATGAGCATCGCCTGGCCTACCTGGGGGAGGCGCCGGTGAACTGGTGTCCCGCCTTGGGCACGGTGCTGGCCAACGAAGAGGTCACCAACGAGGGTCGATCCGATCGTGGCAACCATCCGGTGTTCCGCCGCCCCATGAAGCAGTGGATGATGCGCATCACGGCGTACGCCGACCGGCTGCTGGCCGATCTCGACCGGGTGGACTGGTTCGAGAGCGTCAAGATCATGCAGCGCAACTGGATCGGTCGCAGCGAGGGTGCATTCATCAGCTTCGCCACCGAAGCCGGCAACGCCGACTCGGCTCGCACCAGCCCCGATGGGTCAGGCCCCGCCATTGAAGTGTTCACCACCCGGCCCGACACCATTTACGGCACCACGGCCATGCTGGTTGCCCCCGAGCATCCCCTGGTCGACAAGCTCGTTGCCGATGAGTGGCCGCCGGGCACCGATGCTCGCTGGACCGGTGGTGCAGCCACGCCTCGCGAGGCTCTCGAGGCCTATCGGGCCCAAGCAGCGGCGATGACCGACCTGCAGCGCCAGACCGAACGAGACAAGACGGGTGTGTGGCTGGGCGTGAACTGCCACGTGCCCACGACCGGTGAGCCGGTGCCCGTGTTCGTCGCCGACTATGTGCTGATCGACTACGGCACCGGCGCGGTCATGTCGGTGCCGGGCGAAGACCAGCGCGACTGGGACTTCTCCGAGAAATTCGGCCTGCCGATCATGCGCACCGTGGCGCCCCCGCCGGACTTCGACGGCGAGGCCTACGACGGCGGGGGACTGGCCATCAACAGCGACTTCCTCAACGGCCTGGAAAAGACCGAGGCCATCGAGGCCATCTGCGACTGGCTGGAAGACCACGGCTGCGGCCGCCGCACGGTCACCTACAAGCTGCGCGACTGGCTGTTCAGTCGGCAGCGCTACTGGGGCGAGCCGTTCCCGATCGTGTTCGACGAGACGGGCCTGCCGCTGGGGGTGCCCGAGAGCGAATTGCCCGTGGAGCTGCCCGAGCTCATCGACTGGGCGCCCCGGGCGCTCGACGAGTCGTCGGATCCCGAGCCGCCGCTGGGCCGCGCCACGCAGTGGGCCACCGCCACCTATGACCTCGGCGACGGCGAGCGCACCTACAGCCGCGAGCTCAGCACCATGCCCCAATGGGCCGGATCGTGCTGGTACTACCTGCGCTACCTCGACCCGACCAACGACGACGTCCTGGTGGATCCCGACGTGGAGCGCTACTGGATGGCCGACGAGGCGGGAGGCGTCGGCGGCGTCGACCTGTACGTCGGCGGCGTGGAGCACGCTGTGCTGCACCTGCTCTACGCCCGCTTCTGGCACAAGGTGCTCTACGACCTAGGCCACGTCAGCGGCCCCGAGCCGTTCGGCCGGCTGTACAACCAGGGATACATCCAGGCGGCGGCATACCAGGACGAGCGCGGCGTGTACGTCGAGGCCTCCGAGGTGGTCGAGCGTGACGGGAAGTTCTTCCACGAAGACAGCGAGGTCACCCGCCACTTCGGCAAGATGGGCAAATCGCTGCGCAACGCCGTGACGCCCGACGACATTTACGGCGCGTACGGGGCCGACACGCTGCGGACCTATGAGATGTTCATGGGCCCGCTCGACCAGGGCCGGCCTTGGGAGACCCACTCGGTGATCGGCTCGCACCGGCTGCTGCAGCGCGTCTGGCGCAACCTCGTCGACGAGCAGACCGGCGAGCTCATGGTGTCGGAAACCGAGCCCGACGCCGATCTCGAGCGCATGTTGCATCACACCATTGCGTCGGTCACCGATGCCATGGAAGACCTGCGCTTCAACTCCGCGATCGCACGCATTACCGAGCTGAACAACGAGCTGACCCGCCGTGACGGGCCGACACCCCGGCCGGTCGCCGATGTGCTGGTGCGGCTGCTGGCGCCGCTGGTGCCCCACCTGGCCGAGGAGTTGTGGGAAAAGCTCGGCCACGCCGAGACAGTCGTCTACGCGCCGTTCCCACAGGCCGATCCGGCGTTGCTGGTGGCCGAGACCATCGAGGTGCCGGTGCAGGTCAACGGCAAGGTGCGCAGCCGCATCACCGTGGATGCAGCCATCTCGAACGACGACCTGCAGGCAGCGGCGCTCGCCGACGAGCGCATTGCCCAGCTCACCGCCGGCAACGACATCGGGCGCATCGTGACCGTGCCGGGCAAGCTGGTGAACATCGTGCTCGCCTGAGCGAGCAGCATTGAACACGTGCTCGCGTGAGCGAGCAGCATTGAACACCCGCTGGGGGAGCGACACATGAGTGACAACGAACGGCGCGCACTGGGCGTCACGGCCACCGAGACCCATGGCGGCAAGCTCGCCGCGAAGGCGCTGAAGGCAGCCGGTGTGGAATGCGTGTTCACCCTGTCTGGCGGGCACGTCATGGGCATCTACGACGGCTGCATCGACGAGGGCATCGAGGTTGTCGACGTCCGCCACGAGCAGGCTGCGACCCACGCCGCCGATGCGTGGGCTCGCCTGCATCCGGGCAAGGTCGGCGTGGCGATTCTCACTGCAGGTCCCGGCGTGACTGACGGCGTGACCGGGGTCGCGAACGCCTGGCGGGCGAACTCGCCGATTCTGGTCTTCGGCGGCCAGGGGCCGTTCAAGCATGCTGGGCGGGGCTCGCTGCAGGAAATGGACCACGTGTCGCTTATGCGACCGGTGACGAAGTGGTCGGGCGCATGCGGGGAGACCCGCCGCATCGCCGAATACATCGAGCTGGCCGTGCGCACTGCGCTGAGCGGCATTCCAGGGCCCTCCTTCCTGGAGATCCCGATGGACGTGCTGCACGGCAAGGTGGATCTCGACGCCATCGAGATGCCTCAGTTCCGCGACTACCGGGTGGCATCAGCCGCGCCGGCCCCAATCCTGGCCGAGGCTGCGGAGATCATCGCCGGCGCACGCACCCCGGTGGTGATGGCCGGCACCTCGCTGAAGTGGAGCGAGGGCGGCGGTGCGCTCGGCGCGTTCCTCGATGCCACGGCCATCCCGTGTTACGTGAACGGCATGGCCCGCGGGGAGATCAATTGGGACCACTCCTCGTTCCTGTCGCTGACACGGTCCGAGGCGCTCGCAGCCGCCGATGTGGTGATCCTGGCCGGCACGCCGCTCGACTTCCGCATGAAGTTCGGCCGCGCCATCCCTGCCGACGCCCGTATCGTGCAGCTCGACCTCGACGAGACGCTCATCGGCCAGAACCGCGCTGCCGAAGTAGGGCTGGTGGGCAACCTGGGCGCCAATTTCGAGGCACTGCTGGAGCTGTTCAAGTCGACCGGCGTCTCGGTGGACGCCTCGGCGCACCTCGCCGCGCTGGCGGCTCGCGAGGCCGAGCTCGACGAGGCCCGCAATGCCGAGCTGAACAGCGATGAGGTGCCGATCGACCCGCTGCGGCTGTGCCGCGAGATCGCCGACGCCGTGACCGACGACATGATCGTGATCGGCGACGGGGGCGACATCGTGGCGCAGGCCTCCAAGGTCATCCGCGTGCCGCGCCGGGGCACCTGGATGGACCCCGGGCCCCTCGGCACCCTCGGCGTGGGCATGCCGTTCGCCCTGGCTGCGCAGAAGGCTCACCCTGACAAGCGCGTGCTGATCGTCTATGGCGACGGCTCATTCGGCCTGAACGGTTTCGAGTTCGACACCGCCGTGCGCTTCGGCCTGCCCATCGTGGGCGTCGTCGGCAACGACGCAGCGTGGGGGCAGATGCTGCGCCCCCAGGCCAGCCTGTACGGACAGGACCGGGTGGTCGCCACCGAGCTGAACTTCACCCGCTATGACAAGGTCGTCGAAGCCATGGGCGGCCACGGCGAGCACGTCACCGAGCCCGGCCAGATCGCACCGGCTCTGCAGCGAGCCTTCGACTCTGGCCTGCCCGCACTGGTGAACGTCGAGATCCGTCAAGACCGCGGCGCCATGAAGGGCTCCACCTACGTGTAGTGGGGCGATGGCACGAGGCGAGGCGGTAGGCGCTGAGCGGGTACCAGCGCATCGGCAGTTGCTAACCGGTTGTTGTCGGTCACCTGTGGCTTGCCGGGCATGACGAGTTCGGTCTCCTGCGCACAGCGGGCTACGGCAGGATGTCGTGCGTCCCGCAGCGGTGCCAGCGAATGTGCAGGAGACCTGATTGCTGCTGAGTCCCGAACGAGAAGATGGCGCGGCCGTCCTCGGCCCATCGCATCTCGTAGAGGCTCTGCACGCCTTGCAGCTTGTGCACGAGTCCGTCACGAAACCATGTGCCGTCGCCCGATTCCATCTCCCGGAGGTCCTCGATCATCAGGCTGCGCATGCGCAGCAGCAAGAGCTTCTGTGCTTTGGAGAGCCGTCGGAAGTCGCGCTGGAAGGCCCTGTCTTCCTCGTAGGTCGGCATGTGTGCCGTTCACTCGATGGAAGGTTCGTCGAGCAGCGATTCAAGGTGGGCGGCGAATTCCTCCTCGGTATAGATGATCCCGGTCGGATTGTCGAGCGGTGGGCCCTTGCCTTGGGACTCGATGATGTCGGCAAGTGTGACGGGGCCAGGCTCGTACAGGTGCGATTCGCCGGGGCGTGATGTGGGCAGCCAAGCGATGATGAGCGCTGACTCATAGCTGACCCTCACGAGCCGTCGCAGGTGGCGAATGAGGTTGAACGGCTCGTCGGCCCAGTCGCGCCATCCGTTGGGATCGTCGACGATGCCGGACGGCTTGTCGTGCTTGACTCGGAGGCTGTCGATGGCCCATTGCAGTGGGGTGCGGCCTGACACGGTGTAGTGCACCGTTTCGAGTGGAATCCCGACGAGGCGGCACCGGCTGTTGACGATGAGCACAGTGCGGTCGTCGCTGCCATCGGGGCGCTTGCCCCAGCGCATGCGCCCCTCGATCCGGTATGCGCTGTGGTCGGCATCGCCGTTGTCAGGCTCCCCGTCCACCAAGCACTGCACGGGATATTCGACGACCGTTTCGTAGCCGATGTGCAGGTCCATCAGCTTGCGGCCGGCAGACCGGAACGCCTCGAAGTCATCGGCGAGCGGAATCCGGGGCAGGTTTCGCTGTAGGTCGTGCCGGTAGTCCATGCGCCAGTCCGGCGAGTGCATGATGCCGTACAGGTATTCCCAGATGTCGTCCTTGGTGATCTTGGTGCCGTACTTGGCCTGGAACTGCTCCAACGCCCAATCGGAGACGTTGTCTGTGTCGGTCGCAGCACTCGCTTCAGGCAGTCCCAAGTCGAGTGTCTCGCTCATGAGATCCTCCGTCGCGGAATGGCACGAGTGGGCTGATTGGTTCCGCAGGCGCTGAGATCGGCCGGGCACGCAGTCGCCAAGGACGAGAAGATCGCTCGGTTGTTCGGTGACGTCACCAGCAGAACCTCGGCGGGACTCACGGCCTGCTCCGAGGTGCCGCTCGGCAAGCTGGATCCAACGCGTGCAGGTCCGGCAGTGTCGTGGAGGCGAGAACGGCGAACACGGTCCGGTTCGACGGCGTCGTCATCAGTAGGGCCTCGTCCTGGGCGCGAAGCGCGCTCCGCCGTCCAGACAGTTGAGATCGATGCGCTGTCTGACCGCGAGTATCGAGAATCGTGTCCTGCTCGACGGGCTGCTGACCGAGATTCCTCTCTCTCTCTCTCTCTCTCTCTCTCTCTCTCTCTCTCTCTCTCTCTCTCTCTCGGTGCTCGTCTCGGAACATGGCGCTGATCGACTTCACGGAGGAGAGGATGCGAGGGTCCTCATAGAGCCAGAGCTTGGTGAAGGGCCGGTACAACACCTCGCGGATTCGGTCTTCTTCGAACACGATTGGCTCTTGGCGACGCAATGTTTGCTTGAGAGTGCCAGTCCATTTGATCCGAGCGAGATCGTCGTTCGTCGTGCATTCGTCGACGCTGCATCCGGCCTCGACCAGCTCGAGCGCATCGCTGTAGGCATCGATCAGCAGGCGCATGCGTTGAGCGAGTTCTTCGCGTGAGAACGAATAGACGTAGGCATCGCAGTTCGTCGCTATTCCGAGCGCGTGATCGCCCACAACACAGGCGGTGTCGTCACCTCGTCGTCCGAGTTCGCACAAGGGCATCAGGTCGTTGAAGCTCCCGTCGGTCACATTCATCCAGTCATGTGACTCGCTCTCTGGAACCGTGACGAACCGTTCGTTGGTGATATCCCCGAGACTGGCAAGCCAGTCGAACTTCTGACGCAGGCTGGAGTTCTCGGGTGCCTCCGCGTACTTCAACAATGCTGGCTCGTCTCGCCTTCGGTCAGGATTTCGGATCAGCACCGTGACCTGAACGCCGACACGCGCTCCAGTTCCTTTGCGAACTTCGGAGTTTTCGCGAATTTCGATACCGAAGATGACGGAACCCTCGCGGGCGCGCTCGTCGCCAGACTTCATGTTGTCGCCCAAGAGGTTGACGACGTAGATCGCGGAGAACTCATCTCGAAGCGTCGCCCTCAGTCCGGTCAATGAGGGTGCATTCGACAACGAATTGGGGTGGACAAACGCGATCACACCGGGCCTGGATTGATCGTGCTCGGGCTGATCGAGCCGATCCGATGCCCACCGGATCGCTTCCACGTACAGGTTGCCCATGGCTTTGCCGGCGCCGCGGCCGGTGACTTCGCGGTGTCGAACGCCGTACGTGTCGCGGACGCGCTGTTCGATGTGGGGGTGCTCGACGTTGGGGTTGTCGTCGCCTGCTGACTTCTGGCCTGCTGACCACGGCGGGTTGCCGATGATGACTTGGATGGGCAGTTCGTTCTGCTGGCGGGCTCGGGCGCTGTTGTAGCCGAGCGTTCCGGTGCCGGGCAGCACCGTCGGGTCGTGGGCGAACGTGTCGGTCAGCACGATGCCGCTGAACGGCTCGTAGCTGCCGGTTCGCTCGCGGTAGCCCTCCTCGATCTTGATTGCAGCGAGGTAGTAGGCGAGCAGCACGATCTCGTTGGCGTGAATCTCCTGCACGCTGCCGCCGGGCACCAGCGGGTTGTGGGAGTTGACGAACTTGCGAGCAAGGTCGTCGTCGGCGATGAACGGCTCGCCGTCGCTGTTGCGCTGGGTCAGCAGCCGGTTGATGAAGGTGCCCGTCCCAGTGAACGGATCCAGGATGTGCACGCCTTCAGATGTCAGGCCCCGGCCGAACTCCTGGCGCAGTACGGCATCGACCGAACGCAGCATGAAGTCGACTAGCTCCACAGGGGTGTACACGATCCCCAAGCGGGTGATCTCCGCGGGCATCGCTTCCTTGAAGAACGACTCGTACACCTCCAGCATGATCTTCAGCCGGGCATCGGAGTCTGTTGCGCCCGATAGCCGGTTGCGGACACTGTCATAAAAGCGATCGAGGTCCGCGGCCTCGTCTCGGAGCCGGACATCGGCAGCCTTGAACTCGTCGAGCAGTTCGTTGAGTGCCTTCGAGATGGGATTGCGATCGGCGAAGCCGCTGCCGGCAAACAGCGCCTCGAACACCGGCATCGTCACCACATGCTGGGCGACCAGCGAGGCGAGTTCGCCTGTCCTCACCGCACCGCCCACGGTTGCCTGCATCTGTTCGGCGAACCGGTCGAAGGTGGCGGCCAGGTCGGCATCGGCAGCAACTGCAGTGCCGATGTGGCTGGTGATCGTGCCGGTGATGCGTGCGACCTCCCGGCCCCAGCGATCCCAGTACTGCCGGTCGCCGCACGACTTCACAAGCTGCGAGGCGATGGCGTGCTCGAAAGGGAGGCGCTGCTGGCTCGCCCGAATGCTTGCATCGGCATCGGCTCCGGCGGCGTTGCATTCGCAGTCGCCGTGCGCCTTGCCGCAGGTGCCGCACAGACCGCTCGGCAGCACGGTGATCGGCGGCTTGCCGGTCAGGTCTGCGGTATTGATCAGCACGTCGAGCCGCTCGTCATGCGAGCGCAGCGCCTTGAGCACCTTCCACACGGCCTTGAAATCGGAGCCGTTCAGCACTGCGTCATCCAGCAGGCTGGTGCCCGACGGCACCACGACCGGCAGGATCACGTAGCCCACGTCCTTGTGGGGGGCACGGCGCATCACCCGTCCCACGGCTTGGATCACGTCGACCTGCGACTGCTTCGGCTCGAGGAAGATCACCGCATCCAATGCGGGGACGTCGATGCCCTCGCTTAGGCAGCGGGCATTGGTCACAATCCGGCAGGCGCCGTCGGGGTCGCCTTGGCGCAGCCAGGCGATGGTGTCGGCCCGTTCGAGCGCATTCTTCGATCCGTCGACGTGGCGGATGTCGCAGGCCAGCAGTGCGGGTCCAGCGCCGTTGCCGGCTGTGGCGGCGCGGCCGTGGACGGCGCCGGCGATCGCTTCGATGACCGGGTTCCAGTAGCGCTCGACGAGTTGGGAGTTGCGGATCCGGTTGGTGAACGCGATCACCCGCTGTGCCGCGTGGTCACTGTTCACGGCCCCGGTGGCTCGGCCTTCGGGAGTGGTGGTAGTTGGATCGGCCAGACCGTCCCAGCATCCGGCGAACTTCACTGCGTCGTGGATGCTGAACTTGTGCGCTTCGTCGACAGCGATGTTGTCGTAGGCGTCGAGTACGGGGTTCTCCGCCACGGCGATGACCAGCACTTTGTAGTCGGTGAGATGTCCGCCCTCCACGGCGTCGCCGAACGACATGCGGAACAGCTCGGGGCCGTATACCGATGGATCGTCCATCGAATACACGTCGAAGCTGCCGGCAGCTTGTTGCACGCGGCTGCGCGCTGACTCGGTGTAGACCCGGGGCGTTGCAGTCATGTAGAGCCGCTTGGCCGCACGAACTCGGCTGGCGTCGTGAATCAGCGAGTACGGTGTGACCGTGCGCTGCGACGTCGATGACGGCTTGCGAGCCGCGACCTCCTCGATGCCGGTGGTGCGGTGAGCTTCATCGCAGATCGCCACGTCGAACCGAGGCGCTGGGCCGAACAGGCTCGTGTCTGACTGGGCGTCGGCGATGAGGCTCAGCGACTGGTAGGTGCAGAACACCACCGTCATCGCGGCGGCGTCGGACGCAGCAAGCTGTGCGGTGATGCGCTCAGGGTCCGTCGTGACCGCCATGGCCAACTCGACCAGTGGGGCGTCTTCTGCGGTGTGCCCGGCGCGGGTATCCGAGCAGACTCCGATGTACCGATGCGGGATGTCCGGGTCGCGCTGGCTCGCCCACTCACGCATCGTCTGGTTCATCAGTGCGATCGACGGCACCAAGTACAGGACACGACCGCCGATGCCGGCGAGGCGCTCTGCGATCCACAGAGACACCACCGACTTGCCGGTCCCGCAGGGCAGCACGAGCCGGCCCCTGTCGTGCGAAGCGAACCCGTCGAGGACCTTCGCTACCGCCTCGGCTTGGAAGGGTTTGGGTGCGTGGCGCTCGGGAACGACGAAACGCAGTCGTGACGGGTCGTCGAGACACTCAGCCCAGTTGACGGGCCAGGACTCCAGGTCGCTGCGGTGCAGCACTTCGCATCGGGGCGCCGCCTTCTCGATCATGAGGCGGGCCTGCGCGGTAGGCGGAGCGGTCAATACCAGCAGCCGAGCTGTGAAGTCGTCGGTCGCCGAGGCCGAGATGAACGAGTCGACGGCGCCCTTGTCGACGCGACCGACGGCGTAGGCCTTGGTCTGGATCGCGCACAGGCCCCCGCCTGATTCGGGAGTCTGCTCGGCAACGAGATCGATGCCGATGTCGGCTCCGTAGCCACGGGCGACGCGTTCGGGCCATTCGGTCCAGCGCCATACCTGCTTGAAACGCTGCGGCCCGTATACGTCGGGGTGGCACTGGAGGGCGCGTTGCATCAGTCGTTCGAACGCGGTGCCGCGAGCCTGCGGTGAGGTGTAGCGATCCGCGAGCAGCCGGAGCAGATCGACCGGGCGTTCCTCCGCTCCTTCCGATGTGCTCATCGGCAGTCCGATTGCAGCCAGCATGCGTCGTGCATACTCAGAACAGTACCGGCGCAGTGTGCAGCGGCAGGAGTGCAGCAGAGCAAGCTCTGCGCGTCGCGGGCAGGCCGCAGAGCGTGCCTCCGAGGCTGTCTGCGGGCGCCGTTCAAGCTTCATCTGCACTCGACGTCTCCGTTGAGTTGTCGCGCGGACGCTCAGGCTCGACGATCAGATCGGACGCAGCGATGGCCGATGCGATCTCGTCCGCGGCGATTTGGTCAAGCGCTGCTGCGAGTTCGGAGCCCTCGTCGGAGAGCATCGCTGTCCAGAGATCCTTCGTGAAGCCCACAGCGTCCAATCATCTTGGGCAGTTCTGTGAGATTCAAATGTTTTTTGTTGCATCTAGCGATCCATACTTGGACTTCTCGGGCTTCTCGCTCGGCCCAGTCTCAGGTCGGGGAGCGGGCCGTTCTACGCTCGCGGCATGTGCGGGCGGTTCGTCTCAGCGGCAGATCTTGAGGCCGTGTCCGCGGTTTTCGACACGCCGCCGCCGGATTTCGATGCGCCGCGCAGCTACAACGTGGCGCCCACCACTGACATTGTGGCGGTCGTGGGCGGCCCCGATTCTCGTCGTCTCGAGACGTTTCGGTGGGGCTTAGTGCCTCGCTGGTCAGCCGACCCTGCGAAGGGCCCGCCGCTGTTCAACGCTCGCTCGGAGACGGCGGACACGAAGAATTCGTTCCGCGGGCCGTTCAAGCGGCGCCGTTGCATCGTGCCCGCCGACGGCTTCTACGAGTGGCCCCCCGCACCTCCCGGGACGAGCCGCGACGAGCGCCCATTGCCGCACTACATCACCCGGTCCGACGGGGGCATGCTCGCCATGGCCGGCCTGTGGGAACGGTGGTCGCCGCCCCAAGGCGCCGGCGACGATTCCGCCGATGACAATGGCGGCGGCGCGGTGCGCAACGTGCTGCATTCCGCCACCGTGCTCACCACGGCAGCGAACGATTTCATGGCGCCGATCCACCACCGCATGCCGGTGCTGCTCGAGCGCGACGCATGGGATGCCTGGCTCGACCCGTCCAACGACGACGTCGACGAGCTCGCCGCGATGTGCGTTCCGGCAGCCGAACCCATCCTTCGCTCGCACCAGGTGGGGCGTGCGGTGGGCAACGTCGCCAACCGCGACGCCACCCTGATCGAACCGGTCGAATCCGATCAGCTCTTCTGAGCCTCGCCGCTCCGGTTGCGGTCGGCGTGCTGGGTTCAGCCCATACGGGCAAGCAGGTCGCTCGTGCGAGCCTCGAGCCGGTCAACCAGCAGGGCGACACGGGGAGAAGCAGCAAGTGCTGCGGGCAGGGCCGCGGCCTCGGCGGCAATGGCCTCGGGTACAGCGGCAGCTATATCGTGAATTCGCGCGAGCAGGACATCGGCAGGCACGCCGATGCTCGCGGCAAAGCGAGTCCACCGCGGCACCGCATCGCTGGGCGACACCATGTGGCTGCCGCCGATCGAAAAGGCGTGCATGAACGCTTCGCCGGGTTCCAGGTACGGCAGCACGCTGCACACGTCGTACAGGGGTGCCAAGCGCACCTCGCCGCTGTCGAGCAGCAAGCCGAAGTTCTTGGCGTGGCCATCTGGTGCAGCGATGATCCAGTTGTAGGCCAGCGCATCGAGCAGGTCGGCGACATCATCGGCTGGCGCGCTCGAGTGACTGCGAAGCAACGCCACGAGCCGGGGCGGTGACGGCCCGCCCTGCTGCTCATATCGCCGCGCGGGGATCTCGCCGAGGGCTTGGCACATGTCCTCTTGATGCACCCGCAGCAAACGTTCGCCGACGCGGCGACGGTCGAAGCGCTTCACGATGACGGTGTCGAAGCCCCCGTACACGGCGACCTCCGTTGGCGCCGCGGGCAAACCCAGTCGTCGTGCCGCGGCCATGCTCAGGTGCTCGATGACGGCTTGATGCTGGGTCATGAACACCGCCGGCTTCAGGATGTGCGTGGTCGCGGCGGTGCCGTGTGGTTGAAACCACCTGCCTTCGTGCCGGTGGAGGGCGATCTTTGCTTGGGCGCCCGCAAGGCTGAAGTAGCCCGGTGCCGCGATATCTCGGGCGAGGTGAGTTCGCTGGCGGATCGACGTCAATCGCCGTGCCACGTCCGACGCAGTGAGCGGCTGATAATGGCCGCCACGCGACAGCGCAGCGTCGACCTCGCCGACCGGGCAGACCTGCACCGCCCCGGCGCAGTCCAGGCCCATCGGGGTGGCGAGCAGGTCGAATGGATCAGACGATGCTGCGCCGGTGACCTGCTGCCAGTGCCGGAGCAACTCGGCATTGTCAGGCAGGAGACCCTCGAGCCACGTTCGGATCGCTGCGCCGGGGTGCCGCTGGCGGGTCAGCGGGATGCTGAGTGACAGCGGGACGTCAGCGGCCGTGTCGGTGAAGTAGTCGCTGTCGTAGTCGAAGTACGCACCGTCGGCGCCCGCGGTGCCGATTCTCCTGCCGCCCAGCAGGATTGCCAGCGTTGCTGTCATCGCGGCGGGATGCGGTCGTCTGCGTTCGCAATCGCGGCGGCGAGGTCGGCGTGGCTGTGGGCGAGGGGGCCGAGGCGCATGGCGTTCTTCAGCTCGTCCAGGGCCGAGGGCTTGGACTCGGCGTCCGCAAGCACGATGCGGTAGCCCAGCGCATGGATGCAAGCCAACACCGTGTCCAACTGGCCGCCTCGCAGGTTGCCGCGCTCAAGATTGGACACCCACGGGCGCGATGCGCCCACCATCTTGCCGAACTGCGACTGACTGAGCCCCGCGGCTCGACGCAGCTGCGCCACCGCAGCACCGATGCCGTCCGCGGTGTACACGTCGATCGAACGTCGATGTTCGGTGGCCGAGCTCTCCGGCGGCGCGTGCGACGGCTCGGCAATCGCATCGTCGGTCATTGCGGTTGGCTGCGGATTGCATCGGCGTGTCATTGTTGTCCTCGGCGGTGCGCCGCTCAGCCGGGCTGAACCTGCATTGTATTCGATGCAGCCTGCCTCGTGTGATCTTGTGCATCAAGACAGATGCACGCTGTCAGCATCAGTGAAGTGCATTGCATTCGATACACATGCGCCAATTTGGGGCTGTGCATCGCATCGAATGCCGTCGATTGGGCGCTGGTCTCAGCCAAGCGCCGCCAACTCGGCCCTGATGGCTTCGGCTGGTGCGGTCAGATCCTCCGCCGAGGCCATCGGCAGCGGCCGGGCGAAGTTCATGTCGGACATCGAGTTCACCCCGCACACATGGATATGGCAATGCGGCACTTCGAAGCCGGCGATCACCAGCCCGATTCGCTCAGGTTTCAACGCTCGCATCTGCGCCTCGCCGATGCGGCGGGACACATCGAACAGGTGAGCTTGCAGCTCCGCCGGGACGTCCAGCCAGTGGTCGATCTCCGCGATCGGCACGACGAGCGTGTGGCCCACCGCCAGAGGATTGATGGACAGGAACCCCACACACTGGTCGTCTCGCCACACGAACGCCCCGGGCAGCTCTCCTTCGATGATCCTCGTGAAGACGGTAGCCATGGCGCGCAGCCTAAGCCCAGAGCCACTTTCAGAGGTACGCAATTGGATCGACGAGGTCCAAGCCTTGACGGAAGTATTCGACCGACGGATTCGTGCGACCGAGGAAGGTGGCGATATATGACTGGATTCTGACTGGTCATTTCGCTACTGTCAGTAATCAACCGACATGGACCAGCGAAGGAGCATCGTTGTGGGACCACATCCGGCGCGTCGGACCTTTCAGGATTCCGAGCCCGGCGGCCCCCTGCGCACCGTTGCGGCCGCCGACTTCAAAGCGCGGTGCCTGAAGATCCTCGACGACGTGCGGGATTCTGGCGACTACGTCGTTATCACCAAGCACGGCCACCCGGTCGCGAAGCTCGTTCCGGTCGAGGCCACTGAGAATCGGCCGGCGTTCATCGGGGCGTGCAAAGGGCAGATCTCGTACGCCGAGGACGAGACGTTCGAGAATTCCACGGTCGCGGACATCGATGCCTGGGAATTGAACCTCGACGAGGCGCAGGACCAGTGATCTGAGCACTGATGCTGCTGCTGGACACAAACGCGCTGCTGTGGGCGCTCAGCGACGATGCTCGGCTCGGCGGCACCGCACGTGAACTCATCGAAGAGGCGTGGGCGACCGGGGCGGTTGCTGTCTCGGCGGTGACATTCTGGGAAATCGCCCTTCTCGTCGAGCGGCAACGTCTGACACTGTCGGAAACGCCGGAGGAGTGGCGCCGAGAACGCATCGCCGATGGACTCGTTGAACTGCCGCTGCACGGCGAGGAAGCATTGAGAGCAGTGCGGCTCGGGGAAGAAGGCTTCCATCGGGATCCCGCCGACCGGTTCATTGTCGCCACGGCACTCATCGGTGGTCACACGCTCGTTACATCCGATCAGCAGATCCTCGCGTGGTCGGGGCCGCTGCCCCGTGTCGATTCCCGCGGCGTGGGCCCAGCAGCAGCCCGGTGGCCCCGCACAGCCTCCGGCTGAGTGGGCATGGGCGGGCATGTCACATCTTGTACCCTCGCCCGGATGGATACGTACGCATCTGACACCTCCCCCCCCCCCCCCCCACAGCGCATGATGTGTGTGGCGCGGCGGTGCGGGCGCGAAGGCAGGTTCCGCCCGTCGGTGTGAGGTGAGCGTGGGGCGCTTGCGCGCCCGGCGTTTTGTGTTGTTGCCGGTGTTCGCGTTGTTGGCGGGGGTGGTGTCGCTGGTTCATGCTGTGCCTGCTCAGGCGAATCATGCTCCTGGCGCGGTGACGAATCTGGGTGTGGTCGCGGCGGGTTCGGGTGAGCTGTTCTTGCATTGGACGAAGCCTGCGGGCACGGTGACGGGTTACAACGTGCATTACACCTTGGCGCCTGCCACCGGCAGCGGCGCGCTCGCGGACGACGCGGCGGGCACGGGCTCGAACCCGTCGACGCAGTGGGTGCCCGGCAACTACACGAGCGCCACGCCGGAGCCGGCGCCGTTTCACACGGTCACCGGTCTGACGAACGGTGAAACGTATCGGGTGCGGGTGCGGCCGTTCAACGGCAGCCATTCCGCTCCGTGGGCGGTCGGGTCGGGCACGCCGGTGAATCCCGACGCGACCGTGTCGTTCCAACTCAACACGCTGCTGGTAGTGGAGACCGATGAGGAACCAGCAGAAAATGTGGTGTTGTTGAGCACTGCGCTGGCCCGCAGCGTCACGGTGGCAATCGGCGCCAGACCCCCAGACTCAGCGGGCGGTGCAGCCATCGAGGGCCGCGACTTCACGCTGACGCCGGCGAGTGTGACGTTCGCGCCGGGCGAGACGCAGAAGACTTTCGGGTTCACCGCGATTGCGGACATGGTGAGCGACGGGGGCAATGAGGTCACCGTGCTGACGTTGATTCCTCCGAGCGGCATCGGGGTGGGATCTGGGGCGGGCGTCCACCGCTTCAACGAAGTAGTCATCGTCGACGACTCGCTTGAGCCGTTCGGCTTGTACGTCAGCCAAGGCGCCCGACGACAACTGGCCCTCCACTGGCCTCCACCTACGGTGTCAGGCCATGTGCTGCAAGGCTATGACCTGCATTACACGTCATCGTCGGCGGCTGATGATGCGGCGGCTTCGGGCAGCGACCCGTCGGCGGGCTGGGTGGAGGTGTCGCTGGCTGAGGCCACGGCAACTTCCCATACGATCTCGGGTTTGACCGACGGGCGGACGTATCGTCTGCGGCTGCGGTATCGCACCCTCGACCGTGAGGACAATGAGGGGTTGGGTGATTGGGTGCGCGCCACGGGCACGCCGAGCTCGCCGACGTCGTGGCAGGGTTACGCCTTGACGTTGAGTGTGGATCGCCAGCCCTCAGAGCGGGGCGCCGACGTGGTGGTGACGTTGGATCTGGGCCGTGCGGCGCCGCCGGGTTTCTTCGCGAAGCTCGAGGGTTTGCCTGAGGGCACGGCGGGGTCCTCGTTGAGTTGGCGGACGCCGACCAGCAAGCGGTTGGATCTCAGCGATCCGCAGGTCAAGGCGGCCATCGAGAGCCAGGCCTCCGACTGGACGATGGTGGGGGTCAAGACCCAGTTTGTGGGCATCGAACTGGGACGCGACAACGAGGGCGGCGTGATCGCGAAGTCGAAGCGGAACGCGAAGCTGCAGACGTTCTTGCGAGACTGGAACGGGGCGCGTTCGAAGTCGGTGCGGCTGAGGGTGTTCGACGATGAAGCGTGGGATCCGGGCGAGACGATTGTGCTGCGCGCGACGGGCTATGTCGGGTCGCCGACGGTGGGGCATCCGTGGTCGGGGTTCGGGTTCAGCGATCTGCCGTCGAACACGCTGGTGTTGACGATCGTCGATGACGAGAGCGGCGGCGCTGAGGATGAGCCGTTGGCGGTGGGGGTTTCGGACGCGTTGGTGTATGAGACCGACGGGGCGACGAACAATGCGCCGGTGACGGTGTGGCTGAGCCGCACGGCGGCTCATGATGTGACGGTGGGTTACGCGACATCGCCGGGCTCGGCGAGGCCGAACGCCGATTACACCGCGGTTTCGGGCACGGTGACGATCCCGGCGGGCGACACGACCGCGCAGGTGGTCGTGCCGATCCTCGATGACGGCGTGGAGGACAGCGGGGAGGCGTTCGGGCTGGTGCTTTCGGGCCCGTCGCCGTCGTCGGTGCGGTTGGCGCGTTCAGCGGCGACAGTGACGATCCGCAATGACGAGACCGAGCTCGCGGACCTCGAAGCGCAGGGCGGCACGGGCGTCAAGGGGCCGTGGGCGCCGTTGGACATCGGGGCGTTCTCACCGGAGGTCACCGACTACGCGGTGACGGTGCCGTTCGAGACGACTCATGTGCAGCTGCGGGCGACGCCGGCGGACGAGACGATGTCGCTGGCTGCCGGCTCGGACTCGGCACGCTCGGCGGTGCGTGCTGGCCGTTGGGGCCGCTCGGTGGCGCTGGAGGTCGGCGACAACACCATGGTGATGACGGCGTCGGGGCCTGCTGGCGACGTGAGCACCTACCGGGTGACGGTCACGCGCGAGCAGTGGGCGGAGTCGTCCAATACCGAGCTGCGGTGGCTGCTGGCAGGGGGCGCGTCGAATGGTGCGGGGCCGTGGACCAAGCTCGACATCGGCGCGTTGTCGCCGGGCCGCACCCATTACACGGTCACCGCGCCGCGAACCATGACAGTCGCGCGGCTGCTGGCGACCCCCGAGCACGACGCCGCGACGCTGCGTTCGGGCGTCGGCTCGCAGCTCAACCCGGCACGACCGGGCTATTGGAGCCGGGGCCTGCCGCTCACCGCCGGCGACAACACCTTCGAGGTGGAGGTCACCGCCGAGGACGGCACCGCCACCACCTACACCGTCACGGTGACCCTCGCGGCCAACACCGCGCCCACGGTGACCGCAGCCATCGCCGACGCGACCATCGCCGATGCCAACGGCACCCATCAGGTGCTGCTCGCAGGCGTATTCGGCGACGCCGACGCCGACACGCTGACCTTCGACGCGGTGTCGTCGGCCCGCGATGTCGCGACCGCCGCTGTGTCAGGCGGCACGCTGACGGTGACCGCGGTGTCGCAGGGTTCGGCAACGATCACCGTCACCGCCGACGACGCCAATGGCGGCAACGCCACAGCAACCTTTGAGGTGACCGTGCCCGCCGCCCCAGCCGAACAACAACAGGCACAACAAGCACAGCAGGCCGCGGCGGTTCCCGGCGAGGTGACCGGCTTCAGCGTCCGCCAGACCAAGCCGACCCGAGTCCGGGTCGACTGGGACGCGCCGAACGAGGGCAGCACCGTCACCGCATACGAGATCGTGGTGACACGCGACGGCGACCAACACTCCAAGCGCCGCCCCGGACCCAAGAAGCAGCACGTCATCATCCGCAAGCTCGAACCGGGCGCGACCTACACCATCACCATGCGCGCCAAGAACGCACACGGCTACGGCCCCCCGGCAACCGCCCAGATCACCCTCACCCCACAACCACCACCGTCATGACATCTCCACGCCCCATCAGCCACCAAAACCGCTGAACACCCAACGCTGACGGGCCGCTCGGGCACGGTGTCTCCCGCTCTTGTTCGCTGCGCTCACGGGCCGCTCGGGCCGGTGTCTCCCGCTCTTGTTCGCTGCGCTCACGGGCCGCTCGGGCCGGGGATTCGGCTACCGGTTCAGCCTCGCAGAGCATGAGCATGTCGGTACTGTGAGCCGGGTGAGCGAGGCTCCTGATGTGTCGTTGCCTCCCGAGGGCGGGTGGCGGCCGTTCACCGTGCCGAACCTGATCAGCCTGGCCCGGTTGGGCTGTCTGCCTTGGTTCGTCTGGCTGGTGTTCGGCGCCGAGGACCGCTGGGCGGCGGCGCTGCTGCTCGGTGCGCTGGGGGCCACCGACTGGGTCGACGGCTGGGTGGCGAGGCGCTTTGACCAGGTGTCGGAGCTGGGCAAGATCCTCGACCCCACCGCCGACCGGCTGCTGTTGCTGGTCGCGCTCGTAGTGATGATCGTCGACGGCTCGTTGCCGCTGTGGATTGCCGTGCTGGCGCTGTTCCGCGAGGGGGTCGTTGCCATCGCCGCATTGGTGCTCGGTGCCCTCGGCGCTCGCAAGATCGACGTGACCTGGTGGGGCAAGACCGGCACGTTGCTCATGATGTTCGCCGTGCCGTTCTTTCTTGCGGGGCACAGCGATATCGCCGTCGCGGATGCGTTCGGGATCGGGGCGTGGATCTTCGTGGCAGTGGGCCTGCCGATCCATTACTGGTCGGCGGTGGGCTACATCCCTCAAGCTTTCGCTGCGGTGCGGCAGGGGCGTGCCGGCCGGGCTAGCGGCTGAGCGGGGCGCCGGACCGGCTCGGGGCCACACGTGCCGGCTGGGCGACCGAGCTATTGGTGTGACAGCGCTATTGGTGTGACAGTCATCCGGTAGGTTCGCGGCCATGGAGATACCCGCCGACCTTCGCTACTCGAGCGATCACGAATGGGTGCGCCCCGCCGACGGCGGAGCGCAGGTGGGCATCACCGACTTCGCACAGGATGCGCTCGGTGATGTCGTGTTTGTGGAATTGCCAGAGATCGGTGCGCAGGTCACCGCCGACGAGCCGATGTGCGAGATCGAATCCACCAAGTCCGTCTCGGACATCTTCGCTCCCCTCTCAGGAGAGGTCGTCGAGGTGAACGTCACGCTCGAGGATGAACCGCAGCTCGTCAACGAGTCGCCTTACGGCGACGGGTGGATCTGCGTCATCGCCCCGACTGACGACGCGGTGCAGGCGGCGGCAGAGGTGGAGGCACTGCTCGATGCCGCCGGCTACGCCGCACTGATCGCCGAGGACGCCTGATCGTCATGGCCATCGCCTGCGGTACGTGCGGGAGGTCGAGCGCTGATGACGCCCGATTCTGTTCGAGCTGCGGGGCGCGCCTCGACGCGACCGTCGACGCGCCCACCGAAGTGCTGTCGGCGATCGGCGTCACCGAGGTTCCGCCCTACAGCGGCCAAGCCGAACTCGTCGTCACCTCCGGGCACCGCTCGGGCACTCGATTCGAACTGGCCGGCGATCGCGTCACCGTGGGCCGCCACCCCGACAGCGACGTATTCCTCGACGACATCACCGTGTCGCGCCGTCATGTGGTGCTCGAACTCGGCCCGGCGGGTCACGTCCTGTACGACGTGGGCTCGCTGAACGGCACCTATGTCAACGGCATCCGCACCGACGGCGAGGTGACCTTGCGAGGCGGCGACGAGTTGCAGGTCGGCAAGTTCAAGCTGCTGTACCTGGTTTCCTCGGTCGGGCTGTGAGCGCCCGGCCCGAGCCTTCCTCAACTGGAGCACGATTATCGATCGGCGAGGTCGTGTCGTTGCTGCGGTCCGAGTTCAGCGACCTGACCGATTCCAAGATCCGGTTCCTCGAAGATCGCAAGCTCATCTCGCCGGCCCGCACCTCGGGTGGATACCGCAGCTTCGGGCCGCACGACATCGAAGTGCTTCGCTGGATCCTCACTCGCCAGCGCGACCAGTACCTGCCGCTCAGCATCATCGGGGAGCGGATCGACCGGGGCGAGCACCTGGCGGACATCTGGGGCATCGGGATCCACGAGGCGCCTCGATCGCCGGTCGTGGCCGCGGCGCAAGCCGAACCTGTGGCCGCCGCCGAGCTTGGCGCGCAGCGTGACGTGCAGGCGCCTGACTCCGCAGGCGCAGCCGAAGGCCGACAAGAGCCTGTTCCCGCAGATGCAGCCGAAGGCACCGCGGAGCCGGGCTCGACGGCACCAGCCGCCGGCTCGCTGTCCCCATGGACGGCTCCGGACGACCAGGCAACGTACAGCGCGGCGGAGCTGAGCGCCGAGAGCGGACTCACTGTCGAAGAGCTCGCCGCGCTGACCGACTTCGGTCTGCTGGTGCCACTCGACGAAGACGACGAAGCTCGATCATCGCCGCCCCGAGCCGACCCAGTGCAGGCCAACCCAGCGCAATCCGACCCAGTGCAGGCCTCGTTGGGCCTCGAACCGCCTGAGCTGCGCTATGGAAGCGGTGCGTTGCTCGTCGCCCGCATCGCGCGCGAGTTCGCCACGTACGGCTTGCAGGCCCGTCACCTGCGTGTACTCCGCAATGCCGCAGCGCGTGACGCCTCGATGTTCGAGCAGGGCATTCAACCGATTCTTCACGCGGGAGGCGCTTCGGCCGACCTCGATGCGCAGCGCTCCCTAGGCCGCCTGGTCGCGCTTTGTGAGCGACTGCGCTCCCACGTGATGGGGGAGGCCTTGCGCCGCTATTGGCGCTGATGGTGCAGCTCTCACCGGCTCACCGGGAGCAGGGGCCGAAGTAATGTGCGGGCCATGGTCGAGATGGAGCTCCTTGGCGTGCAGGTGGAGATGCCCTCGCAGAGCCCCTTGCTGCTGTTGCGCGAGACCGGCGGTTCTCAGCGCGTGCTGCCGGTCGTGATCGACACCCCCGAGGCCCAGGCGATCTACCGCGGCATCGAGCAGATTCGAGTGCCGCGGCCGCTGACGCACGACCTGATGGCGGCCATGCTGGACGTGCTCGGAGCGACGCTCGTCAAGGTCACCGTCACCGATCTGCGCGACCGCACCTTCTTCGCCGAGATGGAGGTCACGGTCGGGGAGGCCACCCATACGATCTCCGCTCGGCCGAGCGACGCCGTGGCGCTGGCAGTGCGGGCCGACACCCCCATCTTCGCCAGCGAATCGGTGCTCGACGAAGCGGGGCAGATCATCGAGCTTCCTCCCGATCCCCCCGCCGATGTCGACCCCGACGAGCTCCTCGACGAGTTCAAGCAGTTCCTCGACGATGTGCGCCCAGACGACTTCGGGCCCGCAGCGGAGGCCAGCGACCCGGAGTGAGACGCGGACTGCGTTGGCCTCTTGCGCCGAGGTGAACTGCCCCCGTACGCTCTGTGAGAGCGAAGATCACAATCCGGTAGTTCGCACAGTGTCATTTGCGGCCAGTTGCGCAGCGTGATGTGCCGGATGTTCCCTCGACAGGGGAGGAGACCCCGATGGCTCAACAGCAGCGAGCCCCCGCAGCTCTGGAGATGACGTCTGAGAGCGACGCCACGCCCACGCCTCAGCCTGAGCCGCTCGCCGAATCCGATGCGACCGGCGCGATTGTCGAGGGGTTCACCAGCAAGCAGGCCGAGAAGATCGTGGGTATCAGCTACCGCCAGCTTGACCACTGGGCTCGCAAGGGACTGGTGCAGCCATCTGTCGCGCAGGCCGCGGGCAGCGGGTCGCGGCGGCGCTATTCCTACAATGACCTCGTCGAGTTCAAGATTGCCAAGAAGATGCGCGATCAGGGCATCGACCTGAAGTCGATCGCCCGTGCATTCGACTACCTGCGCAACCAACTCGGAGGTGAGGTTGCCTCGGCCAACATCGTCATCAGCGGCAGTGACGTGCTGTGGGCCGACGACGACCGGGTGCTCAGCCTGCTGCGCCAGGGTCAGGCGGCGATGCTGACGGTGCTGCCTGTCGCCGGTGTGCGACGCGAACTCGACGCCGATGTCGTGAAGCTGCTCCCCGACGAGCCGATCGCCGTGCAACTGAGCCTGGACATCGATGGCGAATCCGGCGACGGCGGCACCGGCTGAAGCGCTGCTCAGTCTGCGTCTTCGGCGGGCGAGAACTGCAGCGACGCCGAGTTCATGCAGAAGCGATCGCCCGTCGGCCGCGGACCGTCGGGAAAGACGTGGCCCAAGTGCGCGCCGCAGGCCTTGCACATCACCTCGGTGCGGACCATGCCATAGGAGCGATCGGCCTCGGTATCAACCGCAGCGTCGTCGACCGGCTTCCAAAAGCTCGGCCAGCCCGAGCCGCTCTCGAACTTTGTCTCCGAGCTGAACAGCTCGGCACCGCACACCACGCAGAGGTAGTCGCCCTCGGCATGGTTGTCCCAGGTCTCGCCGGTGAAGGGGCGTTCGGTGCCCGCCTCTTGGGTGACGTGGTACTGCATGGGGGTGAGCCGCTCCCGCAACTCCGACTCAGTGAATGCGACAGGTCGTTCCGTCATGGAACCCACGGTAGTGACGCCGAGGCGGCCTGAGGGGTCGCGGCGAGCCCGTGGGCCGGACTAGCCGGCGGCGGGGGCTTCGGCGTTGACGGCCCGCACGATGTCGACCATCTGTGCGAGCGTGTCCAGCCGGTCGGCGGCCGTGGCCCCCTCGGGCTGCAGGCGCAACACGTCCACTCCTGCGTCGCGATACGCCCGCACCTGGTCGGTGACCTGATCGTGGGTGCCCAAGAAGTTGGTTTCGGTGACCAGCCGGTCGGGCACGGCGGCTGCGGCGCCAGCGCGATCGCCGTCGAGCCACAGGCGCTGCACGTGGCGGCATTCGTCGTCGAAGCCGGCGCGGCGGTAGGCGTCGTTGTAGAAGTTCGCGGTCGCTGAGCCCATTGCGCCCAGCGTGAACGCGAGGCCGGGGCGCCGCGGCGCTATCAGCTCTTCGAGGTCGTCGCCGAACTCCACGGCGCCGCCCGCCTGGCACGCGACAGCGCTCGGTGGGCGTCCGGCGGCCGCGGCACCGGAAAGCACCTTGCCCCATGTCACCTCGGGGCGGCTCGGCACGAAGCACACGCCCACCCAGCCGTCAGCGGCTTCGCCGGTGTACCGCAATGACTTGGGGCCCAGGGTTGCGAGCCAGATCTCGATGTTGTCGTTTGCAGGCTGCGCCAGTCGCAGCGACTTGCCCTGCCCATCGGGCAGCGGAAGCACATGGTGGCGGCCGTCATAGGCAATTTTCTCGCCCGCAAACGCTTGGCGGCAGATATCGACGGTCTCGCGCAGCCGCCCCAGCGGGTCGGCAAAGCGAACCCCGTGGAGCCCTTCGACCACCTGGGGCCCGCTCACGCCGAGCCCCAGGATGAACCGGTCGCCGGTCATCGCGGCCAGCGACAACGCGGTCATGGCGGTCATGACCGGAGTACGGGCCGAGATCTGCAAGATGCCCGTGCCGAGCTGGCACCGTTCGGTCACCGCAGCGAGGTAGGCGAGCGTGCTGACGCCGTCCATGCCCCATGCCTCGGCGGACCACAAGATGTCCACGCCGAGGCGGTCGGCTTCTCGCAGAAACTCGACCTGCTCGTCCCAGTCGCGGCGCTTGCCCGACGCCGGACCTCCGAATCCGATCGCTGTTCGCACGCCCGGAACCCTAGAGGCTGAGCCGGCGGCGAAGCCGCGGCCCGAGCGGCCCGTGAGCGCAGCGAACAAGAGCGGGGAACACAGTGCCCGAGCGGCCCGTGAGCACAGCGAACAAGAGCGGGGAGTAACTGGCGACTGGTTGCTCAGGCGGGGTGGAGTGTCACCAGGCCACCGAGCTGAGCCAGGTCCTGCAGGGCTTGGTCGTAGAAGAACCTCGCCGAGCAGGCGTCGCGTGCCCAGGCTTCCTCGTCGGGCGTGGGGTAGCCCCCGACGGCGCCGACGCTCAAGTCACCGGTCGTCGCGGAGCTGATGGCAGTGCGGTTGCCGACCAGCAGCTCTTCGAGAGCGTCGCTGCGGTCGCCGGGTTCGTCGAAGACGAACAGCCGCTCGCCGTCAGTCACGAACGGCGTGACGTAGTAGGTGCGGTGGCCACCGGGAGTCTCGGCGTCGAGCCGCAGCATGAGCACCCCATCGAACGGGCTGAACGGCCCATTGCCTGACTCGCCGGTCACAGCGGGCAGCGTACCGAGTGCCTGCATTATCAGTAAGTACTGCATTATCAGTAAGTTCAGGTATCACTAGGTTCAGCACGGGTCCCGCAGAAGGCGGGCCGGCGCATACGCAGGGGGATCAGCGATGACTACCGAGCAAGCGGGCTATCTCGACACGGAGTACTTCGGCTTCGAGCAGGCCTTGGCATCCAGCGGTGTGCTGACCGTGACGTTCAACCGGCCCGAGTCGATGAACGCCTCGACCCATTCGATGAAGCGGGATCTGATCGAGCTGATCACCCAAGTGCAGATGGACGACGCGGTGCGGGTGGTGGTGTTCACCGGTCAGGGCAGGGCGTTCTGGGCGGGCGACAACCTGGGCAGCTACGAGCAATCCCACCCCTGCGCCACGCCCGAGATCTTCGGCGGGCATCACAATGCCGCCGGCACCTACAACAGCCTGCGGACGATCTCCCAGGCGGTCAACACCGCGGTCCGCCGCCTCGACAAGCTGACCATCTCTGCCATCAACGGCTTCGCCATCCAGACCGGCTTCAGCTTCGCGCTGGCGTGCGACTTCCGGATCGCGGCGCGCTCGGCTCGCATGGGCTCGGCAACGCTGCGTTTCGGCCTGCTGCCCGACGAAGGCGGCCAGTGGCTGCTGGTGCAGCACCTCGGCGTGGCCAAGGCGACCGATTTCATGATGCGCAAGCGGATCGTCGACGCCGAGGCCGCACACGAGCTCGGGCTGGTGCACGAAGTGGTCGACGATGACCAACTCGCAACGGCCGCCGCCGAGCTCGCCGCCGAGCTGGCCGAAGGGCCCCAGGTGGCCATGCGGATGCTGAAGCGGTCGATCCTGCTGGCGGCAGAGATGACTTGGGAGCAGTCGCTCGACGAGATCGCCTCCAAGACGGCCATCACCGACCACCTGCCCGATGCCAACGAAGGCGTCGCAGCATTCCTGGCCAAGCGCCAGCCGGAGTACAACGACTGGCTGCGCTGAACCCCCGCTCCCACATGCACGGTGCTGGCATACTTTCGACGTGAAACGCGCCGAGCAGATCGATCAGATCAAAACCCTGTTGGCGCGACTCGACTCCGGCACCAACGTGGATGCCGGCGGCGTGAGGTACAACCCCACGTCGTCATACACCGATCCTGAACTTGCAGCAGTGGAGCGCGGCGAGTTCTTCGACCATCACCCGCAGATTGTCGGGCTGTCGGGCGACCTGGCTGAGCCCGGGTCGTTCATGACCTTCGATGAACTCGGCACACCGATCCTGGCGACGCGCACGGCGTCGGGGGAGTTCAAGGCGTTCGTGAACGCCTGCCGGCACCGCGGTGTGGTCATCGAGTCTGCCGAGCGCGGCACAAAGCGCCGCTTTGTCTGCCCGTTTCACAACTGGACCTACGACGGCAACGGGACACTGGTGGGTTTGCCCAAGTCCGACCACTTCGGCGAGCTGGACCGCTCAGAACTGGGACTGGTCCCGCTGCCGGCGGTCGAGCGCGAGGGCCTGCTGTGGGTGCATCCGCAGCCCGATGGCGTCATCGATCCCGACGAGCTGCTGGGAGCCGAACTGACCGCAGACCTCGCCGACTGGGATCTCGGCAAGCTACGCCGGCTCGGCGGCGACCGGTACGACGTGGACTGCAACTGGAAGCTCGCCATGGACACCTTCGGCGAGACGTACCACTTCCCGGTGCTGCATTCCGACACGCTTTCGGTGGCCTTTCACGGCAACGTGCAGTGCTATGACACCTTCGGCCGGAATCACCGAATGCTGCTGTGCCGGCGCGAGATCGACGACATGCGCAAGCTTCCGCCCGACGACTGGGACCTGTGCACCGCCACGCTGCCGGTGTATTGGCTGTTCCCCAACACGCAGCTCATCCCCTCGGGCAGCGTCGTCTATGTCGTCCGTGCCTACCCAGACGCGCAGGATCCGGGGCGGCACACGAGCCGCATCTCGTTCTACCTGCGGCCCCACGTCTCGCTCGACACAGCGTCTGGCGATGCACCTGACGAAGATGCTGTCCACATGGCCGAAGAGGTGGCTCGCGGATTCGGGAACATCATCCGTGACGAGGACTATGCGATGAGTGCCAGCCAGCAGCGCTCAGCCAACAGCGGGGCGCTCAGCCACGTCGTGTTCGGTCGCAACGAGCCTGCGCTGCATCACTTCCACAACACCTACCGGGCCGCGCTCGGTCGCGAACTGCTGCAGTTGCACCCGACGGGCTGATCAGCGACGCCGCACCAGCGACGTCGGTGATTCAGCTCTGGATGAGTTCCTCGAGCGCACCCAGCAGCATCCTGACGTTGCGCATCCGGGCGGTATGGCCCATGCAGCCGATGCGCCACACCTTGCCGGCGACTGGGCCTAGCCCGCCTCCCACCTCGATGCCGTAACGCTCGAGCAGGGCGCGCCGTCCCGCGGCATCATCGAATCCCGCAGGCAGCGTGACGGTGGTGAGCTCGGGCAGACGGTGACCCTCCTGCGCCCACAGCTCGAAGCCCAGCTCGGGCAGGCGCGCATGCAGTTCGTCGCCGCAGGCCTGGTGGCGCGCCCAGGCGTTGGCCAGCCCCTCGTCGAGCACGGCGCCGAGGCCGGCATGGAGGCCGTAGAGCATCGAGATCGGCGCGGTGTGGTGGTAGGCGCGGGCTCCCTCGCCGACGACATAGGCCCGGATCATGTTCAAGTCCAGGTACCAGCTCTGCGGCCGGCCGACCAGCGAGTCCAGCGCACGGTCGCTGACAGTGAGAGGCGCGAGACCCGGGGGCACACCGAGGCACTTCTGCGTACCGCTGTAGGCGATGTCGACGCCCCACCCGTCGATGTCGACTTCAATGCCGGCCAGCGATGTGACGCAGTCGGCGAGCAGGAGCGCATCGCCCTTCGCTTCGCCCAGCGGTGCGATGTCGTTTCGCACGCCAGTGGACGTTTCTGCGTGGACCACCGCGATGATTTTCGGCGACGGGTGGGCCTCGATGAGACGTTGCGGATCGATGGCGCGGCCCCAGTCGGTGTTCACGGCCACTACCTCGGCGCCACAGCGTGCAGCCACGTCGCACATGCGGGTGCCGAAGACGCCGTTGACGCCGATGACCACCGTATCGCCGGGCTCGACGAAATTGCAGAATGCCGCTTCCATGCCTGCCGAGCCGGTGGCGCTGACCGGGAACGTCAGCAGGTTCCGGGTCTGCCACACGGTCCGCAGTCGCTCATTGGTCTCGTCGAGCAGAGCGATGAATTCAGGGTCGAGGTGGCCGAGGATGGGGCGGGTGAATGCCTCCATCACCTCGGGATAGGGGTTGGAGGGCCCCGGCCCCATCAGGATGCGGTCGCTGTGTGTCACGAGCCCGCACGGTACTTGCCGCGTGCTCAGCGTTCCGGCGGCGGGCGCAGCAATGCGATGAGGCTGGAGGTGTCCCAGCGGCCGCCGCCGAGCTCCTGAACGCGCTTGTAGAACTGGTCGACGAGCGAGGTGACTGGCAGGGGAGCGCCGTTGCGCTGCGCTTCGGCCATCACGATGCCGAGGTCCTTGCGCATCCAGTCCACCGCGAAGCCGAACTCGAACTCGTCGGCCATCATCGTGGTCCCGCGGTTGGACATCTGCCACGACCCCGCAGCGCCCTGCGAGATGGTCTCCAGCACAGCGTCGAGATCGAGGCCGGCCCGCCGGCCGAACTCGAGACCCTCCGACAGTGCCTGGACCAGCCCGGCGATGCAGATCTGGTTCACCATCTTGGTGAGCTGGCCCGAGCCTGCGGTGCCGATCAGGGTGACCGCCCGCGCATAGGCGTCGATGACCGGCCGGGCCCGTTCGAAATGTTCCGCAGCGCCGCCGCACATGACCGTCAAGACGCCGTTCTGAGCGCCCGCCTCGCCGCCCGATACGGGAGCGTCGATGAATCCGACTCCCTGACGGGCACATGCCCCTGAGAGCTCGCGTGCGAGGTCGGCCGAGGCGGTCGTGTGGTCGACCAGGATCGAAGTGTCGCTCATGGTCGCCAAAGCCCCGTCGTCGCCGTAGACCACGGTCCGTACATCGCCGTCGGCACCGACGCATATGAACACGATCTCCGCGCCGGCGGCAGCTCGCGCTGGAGTGTCAGCGAGCTCGCCGGCGTTTTCGGCGACCCATCGCTGCGCAACGCTCGTCGTGCGGTTGAACACCGTGACCCGGTGCCCCGCGGCAGCGAGGTGCCCGGCCATCGGATAACCCATCACGCCGAGCCCGATGAACGCGACATCAGCGGGCATGGCGGACACCCTCATTCTTGCTGAGCATTGCTCGCACCTCGTGCTTGCGGACCTTGCCGAGCGCTGTTCGGGGGAGCTGATCGGTCCAGAACACTGCCTTGGGATGCTTGAAGCGTGCAAGCCGCCCGTCGAACAGACTCAGCAGCGCGGCGGCTGCGATCTCGGTGCTCGGCACCGCCACGATGACTGGCACCTCGCCCCAACGATCGTCGGGTACGCCCACGACGGTCGCCTCCGATACCAGGTCGCTGCGGGCAAGCACCTCTTCGAGTTCCGCGGGATAGATGTTCTCGCCCCCTGAGATGATCATGTCCTTGCGGCGGTCATCGATGAAGATCCAGCCCTCGTCGTCGGCGTGGCCCACGTCGCCGGTGCGAAACCACCCCTCGACCAGCGCTTCGGCCGTGGCCCCCCCATCGCGCCAGTACTCCCGCAGAACGCTCGGCCCGCGTACCCACAGCTCACCGCGCTCGCCCGGAGCGGCGTCGGCCCCGGCATCGGTGACGATGCGCACCTCGCACATCGTCGAGGGCTTGCCGCATGAGCCCCGATGGGCGGCCGCTTCGTCGCAGCGCAGGTGTACGGCGATTGGTGCCGTCTCGGTGGATCCGTAGATCTGCCCCACCGGCACGCCTCGGTCGAAGAAGGGTTCGGTGGCGGCCATCGGCACGGGAGAGGATCCCGTCATGATGCCGCGCAGCGAGCCGAGGTCGGCGCTGGTAAAACGCGGGTGCGCGGCGACGGCGGTCAGGGCGGCTGGCACCAGCACCGTCCATGTCGGTTGCCACTGCTCGACGTCGTCGAGGAACTGCCCGGCATCGAACGCCCTCTCGATGAGCACCGCGGCCCCTCCCAGCACAGCAGGCAGCGTCTGGATGTTCAGCCCGCCGACGTGGAACAGCGGGATGGTGGTGAGCACCCGGTCCTCGCTGGTGAGGTCGTGCGCATGGGCCGAGTTGACGGCATTCGCTGCTATAGCCGCCTGGTCCAGCACGGCGCCCTTGGGGTGCCCGGTCGTGCCCGAGGTATAGGCCAGCAGCACCGGATGGCCGGGCGTGCCCCGGCGCGCAGGTGTGGTGCCCGCAGCCGCGAAGCCGTCGGGTTCCTCGGGCACCTCCCGCCGCTTGCACAGTGCGCCGACGGCCGCGCCATGTTCGGCGAACGTCGAGTCGACCGCCAGCAGGGCGGGTTCAGCGTGGTCGAGGATCCAGCGGTGCTCGGGCGGTGTCAATCGAGAGTTCAGCGGCAGGTAGATGGCGCCCAGCCACGAACATCCCAGCATCAGCCGCAGCGCAGCGGGCCGGTTCGGGCCAAGCCACGCCACCCGGTCGCCCTCGCCGACGCCGTGGTCGGCCAGCCAACCGGCCGTCGCTGCAATCTGGTCGGCGAAGGAGCGGTAGGAGTGCTCGACTCCCTCGAAGGCCACGGCGACTGCGTCGGGGCGGTGGTCGGCCCAACGCTCGATGCGAGCCGCGAGGTCGGCTCCGGCTGCCAGCGGGGCAGGTTCGCTCACGGTGCTGTGCAGCGTTGGCACATTCGTCGATCTGCTGGCAGATGGCCTCAGGCCAACTCGCCCTGCAGCACGCCGTCGATCACCACTGCCTCGCCGTCGAGGAAGACGCTGTGGCTGCGCATGGGCAGATCGAAGTGCCCCAGCGTGTGACGGCCGGCGTGCTCGTTGGCACCGGTCGAATACAGGAAGTTGCCGGCGAAGGCACGCTGCTCGGTGCCGTTGGTCTGGCTGCGGTCGTACAGCGACATCGTGTCCCACCGGGCGCCGGGGTTCATGCCCCAGCCCACGTGGCTGGTCGCGTAGGCCTCCCGGTCGCCCCAGGCGTCGGTGTAGCTGCGGAACAGGGCGGCGTCGGTGCCGTCGCCTTCGACGTTGACGACGTAGTCGTCGTCGATGTGCAGCGTGACCGGCGACTCGATGTAGCGCTTGAACGTGAGGTTCATGTCGCCGCGGTCCATCACGATGGTGCCGTTCACCGTGCCCGCCTTCGGGAACGCCAGGCACAGCCCGCCCGGCCAGTGGCTGATGGTGCCGGGCCGGGCCGTGTAGCCCCAGCCGCCGCCGCATGGCGCCCCGTCTACGTCGACAACCAGGTCGGTGCCCGCCGCGGAGGTCACGCGCATCTCGGAGGCCGCGATCAGCTTCTTGATGCCGACCTTCACCTTCGGTTCGAGTTCTGGCGTCGGCCGCAGCCGCTCGAGGGCCTCGGGGTGCTCGTTGGAGACCATGAGGATGCGGGTGCCCTCGCCCAGGATCTTCGGGAGTTCCGACGCGTGCAGCATCCCTTCCACGGTGCAGTCGACGACAAAGTCGACGGCCCCGAGGGCGGCGATCACCGCCGTCGAGCCGGCAATCGCGTCGGACGCGCCCGTCGAGCGCACCGGTACTGGGGCGGATTGGCGCGGCGTGGGCACAACGACATGAATCGGCGGTGTACCGAGGCGATCCAGCGCCAGCTCGGCGAGATTGACGTTGACGGCCCTGCTCTGGCTCTCCGACAGGATTGCTGCGGTCTGTGGGGGTTCGACACCGCACATCTCAAAGACCGACGAGAAAGCGTCAATCCACTTCGCTTCAATTCGTTCGACCAGCATGTGGTCCTCCAGACTCCCGAAGCTCTGTGACTACGGGCCAAGTTAGAGGTTGCGCAGATCTGTGCTTGCGCCGCCGTCCTCAGGCGGCTTCGACTGCCGCAAGGTGCGCCGCGTCGTTGAAGCGCCGGACCTGCCAGAGGCGGCGCCCACTCCACTCGAGCAACTCCAGCTCGGTGATGGCGGTCACCGCGGTGACCACGCCGACGCCGCGCTGACTCGGCGCGATGCCGAATGCCATGGCCATCGCGGCCGAGGAAATGCCGCCATGGCAGCCCACGAAGACTGTCTTGGCAGGGTGAGCTGCGGCGATGTCGTTGAGTGTCTGGGCCACCCGGTGACGAAACCCCGCACGGCTCTCCCCGCCCTCGAGCACAGGTGTGTACGGCTGGTCCATGGGTTGGATGAACCCGAAGTGCTCGCGCGCTGCCTCCCACGTCATGCCGTCCGCGGGACCCAGGCGCATCTCCTCAAGATCGTCGTGGACGTGAATCTCGAGATTGCCCCGCTCGCTGTCCGTACCGAGCGCCGGCAGCACGATCTCGGTTGTCTCGCGGGCCCGAGGCAGCGGCGAGGAGTACACGACCTGTACCTCGGGTTCACGTCCGGCGGCAAATCTGTCACGCAGCGCTGCGGCCTGGGCACGACCCAGTTCGGTGAGACCTCGGCAGCCCTTGGGTCCGCCGACGACTCCATCGGCCATAGCGACGGACTCGCCGTGGCGGACGATCAGCAGTCGCGAGAGCACTTGCTCGTCAGCCATATCGCCAGCCGCCGACATCCACACCGCGAGACTCTAGGAGCGCGCAGCGCCTACCGGATGGATCGGCTGATCGAGCGCCAGGTGTCGGCCCCCTCCGGCTCAGCGCTGCGGCGATCAGCCCACGCCTGCGGGGTGCCGGCGAGACCGGTTGGCTCAGCGACCATGCAGGCCGTCGTCGGTTGCAACGATTCTGGGTCGAACACCGCAACAGCTCCGCTGAGGGCGTTCCTGGCAACGCAAAGCTCGGGAATGCGTTCGGCTGCCGTGACGGCAGCGCACACCGCATCAGCCAGAAGCGTTGCTCGACACGAGAACACGAGCGCCTGGACGCCGGCGCTTGGGGCGCCCGCGGCATGGGAGTAGCCGGCGCACTTCGGTCGCTTGACCGTTGATGCAACGGTTAAGTCGGCGCCATCGACAAACAAACAGAATTCATGCGTGGTCACCACAGGCGCTTCACCTTTCGCTGCATCATGTGATGCCGGAAGCCCTATGTGCATGGCCAAGCGTCCGACGAGTCAGCGGCACTCTAGTAGTTCATGCTCACCTGCTGTCAAGTGCATAGTTTTCAGTAACTTTCTTTTAGGTCTATTTAGTGTCTAGTGATAACAATGTATGACATATCAGCAAAGGTCCAGATCGACGCGATGGCACGATTCGTGGGAGCGTGCTGGTCAACGACGCGTCCGCGGGGCACCCGCGCCGTAGCCTGCTGAGTTGCACCACGACAGCTCCGGAGGCAGCGATGGGATCGATCGAGGCGGAAGTCGAACCGGCCGAAGCGGGGTTCGACGCCAGCCGGCTGGAGCGCATCGCAACGCACCTGAATCGCTATGTCGACGACGGGCGCCTCCCGGGCGTCTCGGTGCTGCTCGCCCGCGGCGGCCAGATCGCGTACACCCACCGCTACGGCGATCGCGACTGTGAGCGGTCGCTGCCGGTCACGTCCGACACGATCTATCGCATCTACTCGATGACCAAGCCCATCGTGTCGGTCGCCGCCATGCAGCTCTACGAGCAGGGCCACTTCCAGCTCAAGGATCCGATCTCGCGCTGGATTCCGACCTTCGCGAATGCACGCGTGTTCACCGGTGGAAACGTGATGCAATACCAGACCCGAGAGCCGGCGGGCGAAGTCACCGTCCACAGCCTGATGACCCACACATCGGGCCTGACGTACGACTTTCACTTCGCCAACGAGGTCGACGCGCTGTACCGGGCGAACGGCTTCAATTGGGGGGCTCCGGGCAACCTGGAGGAGACCTGCGAGGCGCTCGCGTCGCTCCCGCTGCTGTTCGACCCGGGCACCGAGTGGAACTACAGCTACTCCACCGACGTCCTGGGGCGAATCGTCGAGCTGGTCTCGGGGCAGTCGCTCGACGACTACCTCATCGAGCATGTGACGGGGCCGCTGGGCATGGTCGACACGGGCTTTGAGGTGCCGCCCGCCGACGCCGAGCGTTTTGCGGCGAATTACACGACCGCCACGCTGGCGGCCCGTGCCGCTGCGGGCAACACGGGGCCGTCGATGCCGGCGTATCGCCCCGACGATCCGGGCCTGGCGCGCACGCTGATGGACGACCCGCGCACCTCGGCGTACCTGGGACCGCCCAAGATCCTCTCCGGCGGCGGCGGGCTCGTCTCGACCATGGGCGACTACCACCGATTCACCCAGATGCTGTGCAACGGCGGCGAGCTCGACGGCGCCCGCATCATCGGCCGACGCACCCTCGAGTTCATGGCCAGCAATCACCTGCCGGGCGGGACCGACCTGACCGAGTGCGGCCGTGCCCTGTTCTCCGAGGCAGCCTTCGACGGCGTCGGCTTCGGGTTGGGCTTCTCGGTCGTGCTCGACCCCGCCAAGGCGAAGGTCGTCTCCAGCAAGGGCGAGTTCGCCTGGGGCGGGGCTGCCTCCACGGCGTTCTGGGTCGACCCGACCGAAGACCTCACGCTCGTGTTTCTCACGCAGCTGCTGCCTTCCAGCGTCCACCCGATCCGGCCTGAGCTGAAGGCGCTCGTCTACCAGGCGCTGGTGTGATGCCGGGCGCGTCTGAGCCGGCCGAGTTCGACCTTGTCATCGTCGGCAGCGGTTCGGCCAACTCGATTCCCGGGCCGGAGTTCGACGACTGGTCGATCGCGCTGGTCGAGCGCAGCGTGTTCGGCGGCACCTGCCTCAATGTGGGCTGCATCCCGTCGAAGATGTTCGTGTACGCCGCCGATGTAGCCGACACCATCGATACGGCTGGCACCTACGGCATCTCGGCCAGCTTCGAGGGCGCCGACTGGCCCGCCATTCGGGATCGCGTGTTCGGGCGCATCGACCCGATCGCCGAGGGCGGCAAGGTGTTCCGCTGCGGGACCGCCTGCCCCAACATCGACGTGTTCCTGGGCGAGGGCCGCTTCGTGGCCGACCGTGAGCTCGAAGTCCGGTTGAATGACGGCGGCAGCGCCCGCATCCGCGGGCGCCACGTGGTGCTCGGTGCCGGGGCACGGCCGTTCATCCCGCCATTCCCCGGTCTGGAGCGCACGCCGTATCACACGTCCGACACCGTCATGCGACTCGACGAACTGCCCCGGCGCATGATCGTGCTGGGCGGCGGCTACATCGCCGCCGAACTGGGCTACGTGTTCTCGGCACTCGGCACCGAGGTCACCATGATCAACCGCAGCGAGCGCTTGCTGCGGGCCGAAGACGACGACGTCTCGGGGGCGTACACCCGTGCGGCCGAGCGGCACTTCGACCTGCGGCTCGGCGCCACGATCACCCAGGTCAGCCCCGAGCCGGGCGGCGGCGTCTCGGTCGAGCTCAGCATCGGCGGTGAGCACCAGCAGGTCAGCGCCGATGTGCTGCTGGTGGCCACCGGGCGAACCCCCAACGGCGACTTGCTGAACCTCGAAGCAGCCGGGGTTGACCACGAGGGCGGCCGCGTGCTGGTCGACGAGCACTTCCGGGCGAGCGCGCCCGGGGTGTGGTCGTTCGGCGATCTCGCAAGCGAGATCCAGCTCAAGCACCTCGCCAACGCCCAGGTGCGGTCCCTGCGCCACAACCTGCTCGTCGCCGAAGGCAAAGCAGACGGCCCGATGCACACGGTCCGCGAAGACCTGGTGCCCCATGCGGTGTTCTCCCACCCCCAAGTCGCCTCGGTCGGCCTCACCGAGCGCGACGCCCGCGCCGCGGGCCTGCCGATCACGGTGGCCAACAAGCCCTTCGGCCACACCGCCTATGGCTGGGCCATGGAGGACCACTCCAGCTTCGCCAAGCTGATCGCGCACAGCGAGACCCGCGAGCTGCTCGGCGCCCACATCATCGGGCCCCAAGCCTCCACGCTGATCCAGCAGCTCATCCAGGGCATGGCGTTCGGTCAGACCGTCGACCGGATGGCCCACGACCAGTTCTACATACACCCGGCCCTTACCGAAGTAATCGAGAACGCCCTGCTCGAGCTGTAGCCGGCGGTGCTCGTTCAGTCGACGCGCCGGGCGTCGGGGATGAGGTTGATCTCCCAGATCACTTCTTCGAGGCGGTCTTCGGCAGACACTGCTTCGTAGCGGCACGGCCGATCCGGGCTGACGGTCGACGGCGCGGGCGTGAGGATGGTGGAGGGGCGGGGGTGGCAGAACTGCACCACGCTGAGCCGGCTGCCGCGCTGGGCGGGGTCGGCCTTGACACGGTGCCAGCCGGCGCCGATCAGGCCGTTGGTGACGTGTTCCAGCATGATGCCCGAGTTGATGATGACGTGGTCGTCGGGCGGGGCAGCGTCGACCCACTCGCCGTCGATCTGCACTTGCAGGCCCCGCTCGGTGGCCCGCGGCAAGGCGGTGATGAGGTTGATATCGGCGTGCTCGTCGGCCCAGATGTGGCCCTCGGCCCCGCCGCCGGGCGCACTCGCCATCGGCGGGTAGTGGATCGCCCGGGACAGATGCGTGCCGAATGTGGTCATCCTGTCGAAGTACGTCTCATGGGCGCCGATGCCCTCGGCGATCACCCGCAGGAAGCGGCGCTGCAGTTCCACCAGCCGCCGGTGGAACTCGGCGAGGATGTCGCCGGCGCCGCTGATCTCATCATCGGGGAAGATCGACGGCCGGTACCAGCGGCCGTAGGTGACGGTGAGCGGGTGGCCGGCGGGGGGCAGGTCGCTCCAGTTGAACATCTCCTTCCAGTCGGGAAGGTCGGAAACGGCGGCAGTCTCGGTGAGCGGGCCGGTGTAGCCGCGAGCGCCGAACGACTCGGCGTCGACATAGCGCGCCTTGGCATCAGGCTGCAGCCCGAAGAACCGGCCGAGCACGTCGTACGCCTCGTCGAGCAGACCGCCCGAGAGATCGTGCGCGGTGTAGACGAAGCCCGTCCGCAGGCTGGACATCACGCCGCCGGTGACCGCTTTGCGCTGGGCTGGCGAACCGTGCTCGAAGGCGAGCAGGTCCACATCCAGAATCTCGTCCATGGCGCTCCCCAGTCTTGCTGCTAGCCGCTCAGCCAGGCCTCGTAGCGCACCGGGTCGGTCCAGGCGCCGGTTTTTGTGTCGAATTGGGCCGCCTCCGCAACCATCAGCGCGGGGTCGGTGGTGCGGGCTCTGGTGCTCGACACGGAGCCCACCCACTCGGGCAGGTCGAGCACCAATTCGGGTGGGCAGTCGTGCGGCGGGCGGGCGGCGATGGCAACGGTCGGCAGCGCAGCGATGGAGGCGTCGCGGCGGACCGGATCGTTGCCGTAGAAGACCGGGTCGTGGATCTGGTGCCACTTGTCGGCGCCCATCACGATCACGTCGAAGCCGGCCGCGATCTCCGACAGCAGCTGCACCTCGGTGACGGCAATCTCGAGCCATTCGAGAGGCGCAGCGACGGCTTCGAGCACAGCGACTCGGTCGGCGAGCCTCGGGAGCTGCACGTCTTCCTTGGCAAGCGCCACCCGGCTCACTGTCCACACGAGCACATCGAGACGGTGCTGTTTGACCACGGCCTCGCTGATGGCGAGATGGGCAGTGGTCGGCGGGTTGAACGAACCGGGAAACACCCCACGCCGCCCCGTGACCATCGCAGGCCTCAGCGGGAGCCCGCGATGTTGCTTCCGGTGAGCGCTCCGGCGATCACGATCGTTCCGACCGAGCCGCCGGTCAGCTCGCCGATCACTGCAGCGGCGTGGCCGCTGTCGCGCAGCTCGCGCACCGCTTCGCCGGCTCGGCCGGGATCGAGGCTGAACAGCAGGCCGCCTGAAGTCTGGGGATCGCCGAGCACGGAGCGGGTGAGCTCGTCGCCGCCGTCGAGGCGCTCGGCGAGGTGCTCGAGGTTGCGCCCGGTGCCTCCGGGTACGAAGCCGCCGGTGGCGAGCTCGATGACGTCGGGCAGCAGCGGCACTGCGCCGGCTTCCACCGCGGCGCCCACCCCGCTCGCTGCCGCGAGCTCGGCGAGGTGTCCCAGCAGGCCGAAGCCGGTGACATCGGTGGCTGCCGTCGCTCCTGCCCGGATCGCCGCGGCGGCGGCGGCATCGTTGAGCCTGCACATCTCGGCCACGCCGGCTTCGTAGGCCTCAGACAGCGCGCCATCTCGGGCGACCGCTTCGGGATCGGAGCGTTTCAGTGCTGTGGCAAGCAGGCCAGTACCCAGCGGCTTGGTGAGCACGAGGGCCTGGCCCGCCTGCCCGCCGGCATTGGTGAGCAGGCCGTTTCCCGCTGCGGGGGTGCTGATGCCAGTCACCGCCATGCCATAGAGCGGTTCGGGGCCGTCGATGGTGTGACCGCCGGCCACCACCCAACCGCCTTCGGCGGCAGCGTCGGCGCCGCCTGCGAGCACCTCGCCCAGCAGGTCGAGCGGCAGCACCTCGCGGGGCCAGGCTGCCAGATTCAGCGCGAACAGCGGGCTGGCGCCCATGGCGTAGATGTCGCTGGCAGCGTTGGCCGCAGCGATGCGGCCCCACGTGCGCGCGTCGTCCACGATCGGGGCGAAGAAATCGGTGGAGCTGACCAGCAGCTGGCCCTCAGAGAGCCGCCACACGGCGGCGTCGTCGCTGGTGTCGTTGCCGACCAGCAGATCCGGATGCGATGGGGGAGTCAGGTGGCGCAAGACCTGCGCCAGCTCGGCCGGGCCGAGCTTGCACGCTCAGCCCGCGCCGTGGCTGTACTGGCTCAGCCGGAACGCCGGGCCGTTCGGTGTGCTGTCAGTCGGCACAGCGGCAACGGTACCCAGACGACGCGCCGAGGTGGCCTTTAGCCGTAGCTGCACACGGCGTCGACAATGAGTGCCAATGCTGCGTCGGCATCGAGGCTGTAGGCCACCTCGCAGTTGGGGGAGGCGTCCGTGCCCGGCCGCTCGTCGGCGACGGTCATGCCCCGGGTGAGCGTGCCGTCAGTCTCCACGTCGACATGGCGGGCCGTGAAGGCGAACAGGTCGGGCCGTGTCACGGCCAGCACCGCGCAGGGGTCATGCATCGGCGCAGCCTCCAGCCCGGCCCGCTCGCGATAGCCGGCCAGGTAGAACTCGAACAGGTCGGCGACGAAGGTCGACACGGCGCCTCCGTGCGTTCGCAGTGCAGCAGTCTCGGTGGGGCCCACGCAGAGCTGGTGGGTGAGGTTCAGCCCCGCCATGCGCACCAGCGGCGCGCCGGTAGCGAACACGATCTGGGCTGCGTGCGGGTCGGCCCAGATGTTGAACTCGGCGGTGGGCGTGACGTTGCCCGGTCCGATAGCGCCGCCCATGAGTGAGACGCCGGCGAGGCGCTCGACGATGTCGGGGGCTTGCCGGAATGCGAGCGCGATGTTGGTGAGCGGCCCCACCGGCACGAGCCACACGTCGTCGTGCCCCCGGACCGTCTCGATGATGCAGCCGACGGCGTCGTTGCTGGCTTCGCTGCGGTGAACCTCGGGCCTCGGCGGGCCGTCGAGGCCCGTCGCCCCGTGGGCACGCGGCGCATGGGCGGCAGGTACCAGCAGCGGCCGATCCGCGCCCGCGTGGACAGGTATGTCCAGCCCGGCAAGTTCGCACATCAGCAGGGCGTTCTGGGTGGTCAGCGTCAGCGGCGCGTTCCCCGACACGGTGGTGATGGCCAGCACGTCGCAGTGCTGCGCCGCCAGCAGGATCGCCACGGCGTCGTCGTGACCCGGGTCGCAGTCGAGGATGATCTTGGGCGCTGCCATGCGGCTCACTCGGTCATTGTCGACGGCTCACCGATTGGGTGATGTCTGTGCGGGGCTACAGCTTGGTGATGCTGGGTGCGGGGGCTTCGGTTTCTCCCCAGTAGTGGGGGAGCCGCAGGTAGCCGAACCGGGTTAGCTCCACAGCCGGCGGCAGCCCCTGGATCTCCTTGATCCGCTGGATCGAGCGGATGTGCGAGGACATCTCGTAGAAGAGCATCCAGATCGCGCATTCCAGCGTGTTCACCACCCGCCGCTCGTCGTCGGGATCGTGCCAGGCGCCGCGGGGAAGGACGGAGATCGCGTCGTCCCAGAAGTGGGTGCTGTGACGCGACTCGACCATTTCGCGGAACGTCTCGATGGGGTGCGACGCCACCACATAGCGCATCCAGCTCAGGCCGAGGTCGAGCTTGTCGAGCAGGTCGGGCACTTCCCAGAACAGGGCAGGGTCGAGGCGCAGGTTGTGCTTGTTGTTGGGGCCCTGGTGATGCTCGGCCCACACGATGGGTTCGGGGATGTTGCCGTCGGGCCACAGCAGGGCACCGCAGCGGCGCTTCGAGAAGATCATCGACACCCAGGCGATGTGGGAGACCTGGCGGCGGATCGACCACCACATCAGCTCGCGTTCGGGCGACTGGTCGTCGAGGTCGAGCTGGGCGTCGGTGAGTCCGGCGATCTCGGCGCGCAGCCATGTGTCGATGTGGGAAAAGTACGGCATCGTGCCGGCCGCGGCATCGGCAGGCATCTCCACAACAGCAGGATTCACTCGTGCCATGGGCGAACGCTAGCGATCTGCCCGCCGTCGAGCCGAGCCTCTGGGGCAGGCGGGTTCACGGCCCGTCTGCGCGGCTAGCCGGTCTCGAACGCGCGGGGGTCGGGGCAGGCGCACATGAGGTTGCGGTCGCCATACGCGCCGTCGATGCGGCTGACCGGTGGCCAGTACTTGTCGGCAACCAGCGTCGCCACGTCGGTGCCGCTTGGGTACACGGCCTCGGTGCGCGAGTAGGGGTGATCCCACTCGCCGGTGAGCGAATCGACCGCAGTGTGAGGCGCATTGACGAGCGGGTTGTCGTCTTGGGGCCACTCGCCCGAGGCGACCTTGTCGATCTCGGCGCGGATCGCCGCCATCGCATCGCAGAACCGGTCGATCTCCGCCAGTGACTCGCTCTCGGTGGGCTCGATCATCAGCGTCCCGGCAACGGGGAACGACATGGTCGGAGCGTGAAAGCCGAAGTCGATGAGCCGCTTGGCGACGTCGTCGACGCTGGCCCACTCCGAGTACGGCCGCAGGTCCACGATGCACTCGTGGGCGACGAGGCCATAGCGGCCTTGGTACAGGATCGGGAAGTGCTCGCCGAGGCGCGATGCCAGGTAGTTGGCGGACAGGATCGCCGTCTGTGTGGCCCGGGTGAGGCCCTCCACACCCATCATCGCGATGTACATCCACGGGATCGGCAGAATGCCCGCCGATCCCCACGGGGCCGACGAGATGGCGCCCGGGCCGGTGCGGGGGCCGGCGTCGGGCGCCAGCGGGTGGTTGGGCAGGTACTTGGCCAGGTGCAGGCGGCACGCCACCGGCCCGATGCCCGGTCCGCCGCCGCCGTGGGGGATGCAGAACGTCTTGTGCAGGTTGAGGTGGCTGACGTCGGCGCCGAAGGTGCCCGGTGCGGCGAGTCCGACGAGGGCGTTGAGGTTCGCGCCGTCCACGTACACCTGCCCGCCCGCCTCGTGCACCTTGAGGCAGACCTGGCGGATGCCGTCTTCGTAGACGCCGTGCGTGGACGGGTAGGTCGCCATGAACGCGGCCAGATTGTCGCCGTGCTCGGCGATCTTGGCGTCGAGGTCGTCGAGGTCCACGTCGCCGTCTTCGGTGCAGTCCACTACCACGACCGCCATGCCGGCCATCACCGCGGACGCCGCGTTGGTGCCGTGCGCGGAGGACGGGATGAGGCACACCGTGCGGTGGTGGTTGCCGCGGTCGTCGTGGTAGCCGCGAATGGCGAGCAGCCCGGCCAGCTCGCCTTGGGAGCCGGCGTTGGGTTGCAGCGACACGGCGTCGTAGCCGGTGATCGCTGCCAGCCAGCGTTCGAGGTCGGCGATGATCTGGCGGTAGCCCTCCCACTGGCCGGGGGGCGCGAAGGGATGGACGTCGGCGAACTGCGGCCAGGTGACCGGCGTCATCTCCGCAGCGGCGTTGAGCTTCATGGTGCAGCTGCCGAGCGGGATCATCGACCGGTCGAGCGCCACGTCATAGGAACTGAGGCGGCGCAGGTAGCGCATCATCTCGGTTTCGGAGCGGTACGCGCTGAAGGTGGGATGGGTGAGGTACTCGCTGGTGCGCGCCAGCTCGCCTGCGATGCCTGATGGCGCCGAGGCGGCCAGCGCTTGCACCGAGGCGACGTCGTGTGTCGCGCTGGTGGCGGGAGCGGCGAATGCATCGAGCAACCAGGCGATCGTCGCCTCGTCGCAGGTCTCGTCGAGCGAGACGCCGACCGTGTCGCCGTCGATGCGCCGCAGGTTGATTCCGGCATTGAGCGCTGCGGCCAGCACCTCATCGGCGCCGCCGCGAACCTCCACGCTCAGCGTGTCGAAGAAGGTCTCGTTGCGGACGCGAAGGCCCAGGTTTCGGAGGCCCTCGGCGAGTCCGGCCGTCAACCGGTGGGTGCGCTCGGCAATCTCCGCCAAGCCCTCGCGGCCGTGCCAGACCGCATACATCGAGGCCATAACCGCCAGCAGCACCTGCGCTGTGCAGATATTGCTGGTGGCGCGCTCGCGCCGTATGTGCTGCTCACGGGTCTGCAGCGCCAGCCGGTACGCGGGCCTGCCGGCCGCGTCGACTGAGACGCCGACGAGCCGTCCGGGCATCGAGCGCCGGTGCTTCTCGCTGGTCGCAAGGAACGCCGCATGCGGACCGCCGAAGCCCAGCGGCACGCCGAAGCGCTGTGAGCTGCCCACCACGATGTCGGCGCCCTGCTCGCCGGGCGGCGTCAGCACGCAGCACGCCAGCAGATCGGCGGTGACTGCTGCGATGGCGCCAGTGTTGTGCAGGGCTTCGATCACTGGTTGAAGGTTGCGGACGGCGCCGCTGCTGCCGGGATATGCCAACAACGCGCCGTACACCTCGCCGGGGCGCAGCTCGGTCGCCGGATCGCCGACCACGATGTCGATGCCCAGCGGTCCAGCGCGTGTGGCGACCACGTCGATGACCTGGGGGTGGCAGTCGGCGTCGACGAAGAAGCAGTCTGGCCCGCTGCGTGTGATGCGGCGGGCCATGGCCATCGCCTCGGCCGCCGCGGTGCCTTCGCACAGCAGCGATGAGTTGGCGATTTCCATGCCCACTAGGTCGCACACCATCGTCTGGTAGTTGAGCAGCGCTTCCAGCCGTCCCTGGGAGATCTCGGGCTGGTACGGCGTGTAGGCCGTGTACCACGACGGATCCTCCAGCACGCCGCGCCGGATGACCGCGGGGGTGAGCGTGCCGTAGTAGCCCAGCCCGATCAGCGAGTGCACGGACTGGTTGGCGTTCGCCAGCCAGCGCATCGCTGCGGTGGCTTGAGTCTCGGTGAGGGGCCGGTCGATGCCGTCGAGCACGATCGGCTCGTCGAGGCGGATCTCGGCCGGGACGGCCGCGTCGACGAGCGCTTCGAGCGAGCTGAACCCGAGGCGCTTCAACATGGCGGTGATGTCATCGGGTCGCAGTCCGACGTGGCGTGTTGCGAACGCCCCTGGGCCTGCGAGCTGCTGTTGGAATTCACTCATGGCTGTCACTCATGCTTTGGGGGCCTCTTGGTGGCTGAGCACCTTGCGCACGCTGTTGATCGCGCCGTCGATCACGACGGCCGCCAGTAGCGATGCTCGACGAACGGCAGCGGCGCCACCCGGCATGGCTCGGCACCCTTGCGGCCCTCGGCCAGCAGCTCGGTGCCCGCCGCGGCATGCTCGGCTGCGACGTAGGCCATAGCGATCGGCGCATCGACGGTTGGGCCGTAGCCGCCGCTAGTGATCATGCCGATGTCGGTGCCGTTCGGGGCCCTCAGCACGGCGCCGTCGCGGATCGGGCGGCGGCCTTCGGCTGCGATGCCAACCCGTAGCCGTGGCGGTCCGTCATGCAACTGCGCGGCGATCAGCTCAGCCCCGGGGAAGCCGCCGTCGGCGCGCCGGCGTTGCGGTACGGACCAGCCGAGACCTGCCTCGGCCGGCGTGGTCGCCTCGGTCAGCTCGTGGCCTACCAAGGGAAGGCCCGCTTCGAGCCGCAGCGTGTCGCGGGCGCCGAGCCCGGCGGGAGAGACCTCCTCCGCGCTCAGCAGCAGCCGGGCGACGTGCACCGCTGCGGCGGCGGGCATGGCAATCTCGAAGCCGTCCTCGCCGGTGTAACCGCAGCGAGACACTTCGCAGTCGACGCCGTCGATGGGCAGGGTCGCCGTCGACATGAACGCCAGCTCGGCGGCGGGCGCAGCCCAGCGTGCGAGCACCTCGGCTGCAGCAGGGCCCTGCAGCGCGACCAGCGCCAGGTCGGCCCGTACCTCGATGCGCACCGTGCCGGCGGCACCGCTGCCGTTGCCGCCGCCGTCGTCGGGCCCGCTGTCAGTGCCGCTGCCGTTGCCGCCGCCGCTGCCCTCGTTCGCGCCTCGCAGCATGTCCAGGTCTGCATCCGTGCGCACGGCGTTGACCACGATCCGCAGGCAGTGCCCCAGGTTGGTCACGATGAGATCGTCGAGCACCCCACCCCCCGCCGTCGTGAACAGCGTGTAGCGCATCCGGCCGGGCGCCAGATTCACGATCGAGCCCGGCACGCAGCGCTCCAGCCACGCCGCCACCTCCGCGGTCGTACCGGTGCCTGCGGGGTGCAGCTCGACGATGCCCATGTGGCTGACGTCGAACAGTCCCGCTGCGGTGCGGGTGGCTCGGTGCTCGGCCACGGTGCCGTCGCCGTAGCGCATGGGCAGCGCGTGGCCGCCGAAGTTGACCATCCGGCCGCCGAGCTCGGTGTGCAGATCGAACAGCGGGGTGCACACGCCGCCGGTGTCGGGATCTACGCAGGGTTCGCCAGCGCTCCCGCCACTCGCGTCAGTCATCGACCGTGATTCTCGGCGCAGTCATCAAGCGACGCGTCTCAGTCGGCCAGCAGCTCGGCGATGCGACCCTTCGGGCGTCCGACAATGGCCCGGTTGCCGTGCACCACCACCGGGCGCTGCATGAGCGCCTTGCGCTGGCTCAGCAAGTCGACAACCGCTTCGGGATTGCCCACGTAGTCATCTGCGTTCAGGTTCAGCTTCTTGAACTGGGAGTCCTTGCGCACCAAGTCTTCGACGGGGTCCTCGAGGATCGACACCAGGTGCTCGAGGGTCTCGCGATCCGGCGGCGTCTTCATGTACAGGACGATGTCTGCTTCCACTCCAGCTTCCTCGGCGACCGCCAAGGCATTCCGGGAGGAGTTTCAGTGGGGGTTGTGGTAGATCGTCACTTCGGCCATGAGGCCGAAGTTACCTGCGCGAAGCGTCCAAGTCTCGACATGGCGGCATGAATGTCAGCGCAGCAGCGTCGAGAGCGGTCGCTCTGCGTTCAGTGGCGTCGTCGAAGCGTCGGCGGCCTCGACTTCTTCGCGTGTGACGCCCAGCATGAACAGGATCGCATCCAGATACGGGACGTTGACGGTGGCGTCTGCCGATTCGGCCACGATCGGCTTGGCGTTGAACGCGATGCCGAGCCCGGCCGCTGTCAGCATGGGGAGGTCGTTGGCGCCGTCGCCCACCGCCACGATCTGCTCCAGCGGCACACCCTCGATGTACGCGAGCTGTCGCAGCAGCCGTGCCTTGGCCTCGGCGTCTATCACCTCGCCGACCAGTTCGCCGGTGAGCCTGCCGTCGCGGATCTCGAGCTCGTTGGCGTAGGCGTGGTCGAACTTGAGCCGCTCGGCGAGGTGGTCGGTGAAGTGCGTGAACCCACCGGAGATGATCGCGACCTTGTAGCCCAGCCGCTTCAGCGTGCGGGCGAAGGTGCGGGCCCCGCGTGTCAGATTCATGTGCACGATCGCCGAGTCGATGATCTCGGTGGGCTGGCCGGTGAGCAGCTTCACGCGCTTTCGCAGCGACGTCTCGAAGTCGATCTCGCCGGCCATCGCGGCGGCTGTCAGTTCCGCTGAGCGCGCTTCGTGTCCTGCTTCGGCGGCCAGCAGGTCGATCACCTCGTCGCGGATCAGCGTCGAGTCGACGTCCATCACGATCATGCGGGTTGAGCGCCGCGACAGTCCGTGAGGCTGCACGGCGATGTCGATGCGCCGGTCAGCGGCCACTTCGATCAGGTCGGTGCGGAGCTTGTCGCCCTGCGCGCCCTCGACCAGGAACTCATAGCTCCAGACCGGGAAGCGGGAGAGCCGGTGGATGCGATCGATATTCCCGCCGCTGGTTGCGATGGCGCCGGTCACGACCGACAGGTCGGCCGGGCTGAGCTCGGGCGCCAGGGCGGTGACCACGAGGCGCTCCACGTGCCGGGTCGGCGTGGCGTCGACAACCTCGAAATTCATCTCGAGGCCCCGCTCGTAGCCGAACAGCAGCACTTCCTTGACGAGGTCGCGGCCTGTGGGAACCGTGATCGCGAGGCCGAGTGTGAGCTGGCTGCGCACGACGACCTGTTCCATGTCCCCCACGTCGGCGCCCGCACGGGCGAGCAGGGCCAGCAGGTCGGTGGTGATGCCGGGGCCGTCGGGGCCGGTCACCCGGATGAGGATCGTGTCCTTCGGCATCGTGTCGTTCGACGCTGTGTCGTCGGGCGGGCACATCGGTTCGTGCAGGTTAGTTGGCCTTCGGATCGGGCCATGCCGCCCTGTGAGTGCACGACATCGAGGTCCGCCGTGCGTCCGGGCGGTGCGCCGGGTTGAAGCGATGTGGCAGCCCGGGCGTAGGCTGGACCCATGCCGAGTTACCGATCAGTCACCTCTACTGCGGGCCGAAATCAGGCCGGGGCCCGTGCACTGTGGCGAGCTACCGGCATGACCGATGAAGACTTCGGCAAGCCGATCATCGCCATCTCCAACTCGTTCACCCAATTCGTGCCGGGCCATGTGCATCTCAAGGATCTCGGCCAGCTCGTCGCCCGTGAGATCGAGGCGGCTGGGGGAGTGGCCAAGGAGTTCAACACCATCGCCGTCGACGATGGCATTGCCATGGGCCACGACGGGATGCTCTACAGCCTGCCGTCGCGAGATCTGATCGCTGATGCGGTCGAGTACATGGTGAATGCGCACTGCGCCGATGCGCTGGTGTGCATCTCCAACTGCGACAAGATCACCCCGGGGATGCTCAACGCCGCCATGCGGCTGAATGTCCCCACGGTGTTCGTGTCGGGCGGTCCGATGGAGGCGGGCAAGACGAAGCTGGCTTCTCAGAAGGTCGACCTCATCAACGTGATGGTGGTTGCTGCCGATGAGTCGGTCAGCGACGAGGACGTGGCCGAGATGGAGCGGTCGGGCTGTCCCACGTGCGGTTCGTGCTCGGGCATGTTCACCGCGAATTCCATGAACTGCCTGACCGAGGCGCTGGGGCTGTCGCTGCCCGGCAACGGGACGGTGGTGGCGACCCATGCCGACCGCCGCGAGCTGTTCCTGGAGGCGGGACGCGTGGTGGTCGACCTGTGCCGGCGCTACTACCAGGAGGGCGACGACTCGGTGCTGCCGCGCTCGATCGGCAGCTTCGAGGCCTTCGAGAACGCCATGACGCTCGACATCGCCATGGGTGGGTCCACCAACACGATCCTGCACCTGCTGGCGGCGGCTCAGGAAGCAGAGCTGAATTTCACCATGGCCGACATCGACCGGCTGTCGCGCAAGGTGCCGAACATCTGCAAGGTTGCGCCGGCGTCGGAGTTCTTCCACGTCGAAGACGTGCACCGTGCCGGTGGAGTCATGGGCATCCTGGCCGAGCTGAATCGGGCCGGCCTCATTGCCAACCAGGTGCCCACGGTGCACTCGTCGACCATGTTCGATGCGATCTCGCAATGGGACGTTGCCACCAATGACGATCCGGCGCTGTCCGAGTTCTTCAGGGCCGGTCCGGCGGGTATCCCGACGCAGGTGGCGTTCAGCCAGTCCGAGCGTTATCGCACGCTCGACGTCGACCGCGAGCGCGGCTGCATTCGCTCGGTCGATTGTGCGTACTCGACCGACGGCGGGCTGGCGATCCTGTACGGCAACTTGGCGCCCGACGGCTGTGTCGTCAAGACCGCCGGCGTCGACGAGTCGATCTGGGTGTTCTCCGGGCCGGCGCACGTGGTCGAGAGCCAGGACGAGGCCGTCGAGCACATCTTGGACGGCAAAGTCGTGGCCGGCGACGTCGTGTTAGTGCGCTACGAGGGTCCGCGTGGCGGCCCCGGCATGCAGGAGATGCTGTACCCGACCTCGTATCTGAAGTCCAAAGGACTGGGCAAGGAGTGTGCGCTGGTGACCGACGGTCGCTTCTCGGGCGGCACCTCAGGTCTGTCGATCGGCCATGTCTCGCCGGAAGCGGCTTCGGGCGGGCTCATCGGGCTGGTGCGCACCGGCGACATCATCGAGATCGACATTCCGAATCGCACCATCAACCTGGCCGTTGACGACGCCGAGCTCGAGCGGCGGCGCGCCGAGCAGGACGCCGCCGGTTGGGAACCGGCCGAGCCGCGCCCGCGTCAGGTCAGCACTGCTCTGCGGGCCTACGCCGCGATGGCCACCAGCGCCGACCGAGGCGCAGTGCGCGACCTGTCCCTGCTGGGCTGAGCCGCTGTTCGCTGCACCGGCGTCACCCCTCGCATCGACGGTCCGCGCCGTCTTGCGGCGCTGCTGAGCGCCGACGTCATCGACGGACCGTCTGAGGCTCCCCTCCGCACTGTCGGCGCTGCCGCCGTAGCCTCGCAAACGTGATGGCCGGCGGTCCGACGCATCTCGACTCGGCGCGCGGCTGGGTCACCGCCTGCGGTGCAGCGCTGAGCGTCATGGCGGCGTTCGGGACGATCTACAGCTTCAACGCGTTCGCCAAGAGCATGTCGGAAGAATTCGGCACCGGGCACGGGCCGATCAGCCTCGTGTTCGGCATCACGGTGTTCCTGTTCTTCGGCAGCGCCGTGGTCTCAGGCCGCTTCTATGACCGTTTCGGCATCGCTCCGCTGCTCATCGTGGGCGGATCGATGTTCTGCGGCGGCCTGTTCGCGATGTCACACGTGTCGGTGCTGTGGCACGGATATGTGTTGTTCGGCGTCGGCTTGGGATTCGGCGGCGGGATTTTCAACGCTCCGTTGTTCGCGCTCACGGCGATGTGGTTTGCTCGTCATCGCGCCGTGGCCCAGGGTCTCGTCGCCACGGGCTCCGGTTTGGGAACCATGCTCTTTGCACCGCTGGGGCAATGGCTGCTGGAGATCTATGGATGGCGCGGCGGCATGCGGGTGCTCGCGGTGTTGTCAGCCGGCATTTTCGCGACGGCGCTCTTCATGATCAAGCGGCCGCCGAAGATGGAGATGGGCGATCCCCAGCGTCATCTCGCTCTTGTGGTGCGTTCTGTGCCGTTCTGGCAGATGGCTGTCTCAGGTGTGTTCTTCACGGTGGCCGTCATCGGGTCGTTGGGCTCGGTGGTCACGTTTGCCCAAGACGATGGCCTCCCGGCACGGGCGGCGGTGGCGCTGTTCACGGTCATCGGATTCGCGAGCATCGTGGGCCGCATGGCGCTCACGAGTATGGCTCGGCCGCTGGGCTCGGTCCGGCTGCTCAAGATCGCGTTCTTCGGGCTGCCGGTCGCGTTTGCGATCTGGTTTGCGACGACCCGAGTCGGCGGGCTGGAGGCGAAGTTCGTTCTCCTGATTGTCTTCGCGTCGATCCTCGGGGTCTCCTATGGCGGCTTCGTGGCGCTGCTCGGGGACGTCACGGCTCACCTGTTCGGTTTGGCGGGCATCGGTGCGGTGATGGGCTTGCTGTTCTTCAGCGCCGGCACCGGGGCACTTATCGGCCCGCCGTTGATGGGCTTCACTGCTGATGCGACCGGCGGCATCGGTCTACCGATCGCCATAGCGGGCGTCATCGCAGCGATAGGCGTTTCGGTGCTGCTGCCCATGACACGCCACCCGGTCCCGCTCCCCACCTACATCGGACCACCTGGTGCGCCCCCTCCGCCCCGCCCCGCCCCTCCCGCGGCTCCGATTCCCCGCCCACTGGTGCCGCAGCCGTCTGTTGTCCGCGGACCAAATGGGGAACCCGTCGCACCGATGATCAGGCCGGTTGGGGACCCGCTGACAGCCGGGGAGGCATTGACGGCTGCCCAGTCGCTGCCTCGTTCGGCCGCTCTGCGTGATGCTCCACCCGAGGTGTACTGGCCGATTCTCGTTGACGGCGCGAGTGGCCGAAACGGCGCGGCCGCGCCAGCCGCCGACATCGTTGCGGCCCACAAGAGCTGAGCCTGTTCGCTGGTACTCTTGCGAGGGGCACGCCTGATGATTCTTGCAGCGAGGAGGCTGGCGTGGGCGATGCGTTGCTGAATCCGCAGCCAACTGACCGCGTCCCCTCGGCGCCCATCGCGGTACTGCAGGGCACCGTGCAGGAGCAGTGGATCGACCACAACGGCCACCTCAACGCCGGCTACTACGTCGTGGCCTTCGATGATGCGATTATGCCCTGGATGGATTTCATCGGGCTCGGCACCTCGCACCGCAAAGTGCGGGACATCACGGCGTTCTCGGCCGAGAACCACGTCACCTACGTACGCGAGATCGGACCCGATGAGCCCTTCGTGATCTCGGTCCAGATGCTCGGCTTCGACCGCAAGCGAATCCACGCATTCCAGACGATGACCCAAACCCGGCAGGACTACCTCGTGGCCACCTGCGAGGTCATGTCGCTGCACATTGACCGTCCGACCCGGCGCGTGGGTCTGATGGCCGACGAGCCGTACGAGCGGCTGTGCGAGATCTGGAGTGTGCACCAGCATCTGCCATTGCCGCCTCAGGTCGGTCATGCGATCAGCATTCGGCCGTCGGCAGAAGCGCTTCTGCATCCAGACCTCGTTTGAGGACTCGAAGCGGCCGAGCCGCTAGCGCCGCGGTGCTGAATGCCGGTGATGCGCTGCAGTCGCCCGAGTTGGCCGAGCTCGCCGCAGAGCGTGGGGTCACTGTGGTGCTGCCGTTCATGCTGGGCCGCGACTTCCGCAGCGTCCGCGACGTGAGCGGCGACCCCGTCACGGTCATCGGATTCGCGAGCATCGTGGGCCGCATGGCGCTCACGAGCATGGCCCGGCCGCTGGGCTCGGTCCGGCTGCTCAAGATCGCGTTCTTTGGGCTGCCGGTCGCGTTTGCGATCTGGTTTGCGACGACCCGAGTCGGCGGGCTGGAGGCGAAGTTCGTTCTCCTGATTGTCTTCGCGTCGATCCTCGGGGTCTCCTATG
>Ga0209543_1000463_pt1 | contig 52127 bp, 48 predicted proteins | sample MesohylFT_FD_187296 | JGI IMG/M metagenome (GOLD analysis project Ga0209543, IMG submission 187296) | Host-associated microbial community of the marine sponge Aplysina aerophoba from Gulf of Piran - sponge mesohyl, lysed by freeze-thaw... | ecosystem: Host-associated > Porifera > Sponge >...
TGGCGGTAGTGAGCCGGTAAAGCCGGTCCGCGGCCCGCAACAACCAGCGAGCCGCACAGCCGACCTGAGCCGCTGGGCGGCATTGCTGCCCAGTCGGTAGAGGCCGACAGCGAACGAAGGCGCCCCGGGGCATCCGCCCCGGGGCGCCTCGCCGCCACCCCACCGGTGGATCCGGGCGAACGAGCGGCGGCGCGACCTGAACTGGAACGAGGCGACACTGCTTGAGGCAGCGCTGCTTGGCGCCGAACACGCGGGGCGGCGGCCTATGCCAGAACTATCGCGACACCTGCCCGATCACCTCGCACAGCCGGGCGAAGAGAAAGCCTCCCACTGCCTGCATCGACCGGGGGTCCGCAGCACTGACCACGCTCATGGAGGTCTCCTCAGAGTTGCTCGCTGATTTTCCTCATCTGTGAGGGTCCGCCAATTGGGGTGGAGCCCCCTCTCACGCTGGCGGTTGGAAGACCGTGCCGGCGACAAGAAGGGGCTCCGCCGCGATGCTGACACCAGAGGAAGACGTGGAGATCACATCTTTGAGGAAGAGGGGATGGTCGATCTCGGCCATTGCCCGGCACACCGGCCGGGACCGCAAGACTGTGCGGGCCTATCTGTATGGAGAACGAGAGTCCGGCGTGCGGGCCCGCAGCGAGCCGGACAGTTTCGACCGGTTCGAGCCCTGCGTGCGTCAGCGGTTGGTCGATGATCCCCATGTGCGGGCCACGGTGCTGTTCGACGAGGTCGTGGCTCTTGGGTTTGAGCGGAGCTATCAGACCTTTACTCGCCAGGTCCGCGACCGGCAGCTGCGGCCCCATTGTGAGCCGTGCGCTTCGAGTGCGGGGCGGGCGCACGTCGATATCGAGCATCCGCCCGGGGAGGAGATCCAGTGGGACTGGCTCGAGCTTGATGACACCCCGTGGGGCGAAAAGGCTTATGTGCTGGTCGGGGCTCTGTCGTGTTCGGGGAAGTTCCGGTGCTGGTTCTCCGGCTCGGATGGTCAGGCCCATCTCGTCGTGGGGATCGACGAGGTCCTGCGCCGCCTCGGGGGCACTGCGAGGCGTTGGCGGGTCGACCGGATGGCCACGGTGATCAACCCCCGGACCGGGGAGACCCAGCGGAGCTTCGCTCCGGTCGCCAAGCACTACGGGGTCGGCGTGGACCCGTGCCCGCCCCGGCACCCCAACCGCAAGGGCGTGGTGGAGAAGGCCATCGACTACCTGACCCAGCGCTGGTGGCGAACTGCTCGGGTGAACTCGCCCGCTGAGGCCCAAGCCGGTGTCGACCATTGGTGCGCGGCCACCGCGGATGCACGCGGCCGCGGCCGATCGACCGTTGGCGAGCTGGCCGCCGCGGAGCCGCTGTTGACGCTGCCGGCGGTCGCGTATCCCGCCGAGGTCGTCGAAGTGCGCACCGTGGCAGCGAACGCGCTCGTTTCGTTGTGGGGGAACCGCTACTCGGTGCCGCCGGGCCTGGTCGGCGGCCGCGTCGAGATCCGCTGGCGCCTCGGCGAACCCGCCATGACCGTGCACGCCCAGGGCCGCCAGATCTGTGTGCATCGGCTCGCTGCGCGCGGCGCGCACCAGACCGTCCGGCTGGCTGAGCACACCGCCGCCTTGGCCAATGTGGTGCTCGCCGAGTTCAGCAGCGACAAGCCCTGCAAGCCCAAGGTCAACCGGCCGGCTTCGAATGCCGCCTTGGCGTTGGCTGCGGAACTGGTCGGCGACCGCGCCGCGGACCCGGTCATCGATCTGGACATCTACCGGCGGCTCACCGAAGGAAACCTGCGATGACCAACCCCGGCACCCTCTATCAGCAGGTCCGCAGCCATCTCGCCTTCCTCAAACTCCCCGCAATGGCTGAGGCACTGCCCGGCGAGCTCGACACCGCAGCCAACGAGAAGCTGTCCCACACCGAGTTCTTGGCCCGGCTCCTCGACGTCGAAGCCCAAGCGACCCAAGCCCGACAGCACGCCGGCCGGCTGCGATTCGCGAACTTCCCCGCCCCGTGGCGGGTCTGCGACTTCGACTTCGACGCCCAACCCTGCGTCGACGCCGCGCTGATCCGGGACCTGGCGACCTGCCGCTACGCCGATGACGCAACCAACGTGCTGTTCATCGGACCGCCCGGCGTCGCCAAGACCATGCTCGCCATCGCCCTCGGCCACGCCGCGGTCGACGCCGGGCTGCGCACCTACTACTGCACCGCCGCAGACCTAGCAGCCCGCTGCCGCAAAGCCGCGGTCGAGGGACGATGGGCGAACACGATGCGGTTCTTCAAAGGCCCCAGCGTGCTGATCGTCGACGAGCTCGGCTACCTCCCCATGCCCGCCGAGGACGCCAACGCCCTGTCCCAAGTCATCTCCCAGCGCTACCTCAACGCAAGCATCATCCTCACCACCAACCGGGGCGCGGCCTCCTGGGGAGACATCTTCGACGACACCACCATCGCCGCCGCCATGCTCGACCGGCTACTGCACCGCAGCGTCGTGTTCAACATCACCGGCGACAGCTACCGCATGCGAGCCCACCAAGCCCGCAGCCGCAAACTCACCCAAGGAGGCAACACCTAAAATCACACCCCCACCAGGGTGGGGAATTTCAATGAACAACCCTGGGGAATCTCAGCGAGCGGCGTCAGCATCGGCCGCTCATCAGAATGTCACCGATTGTTATCTACATACTTCCATTGTCACGAGTTCGCCACCAATAGTGCTGCTAGTCTGCGAATTGTCATGATCGTGGTCGTCCTGTCATCCTGCGGGAATCAGACCCGCAGCCCCTGCGGCACGGCGCCAGCGGCGATCGAAGAACGGGAATGCTGAACAGGCGATCAGCGGCCCTCGCGGCTCGCCAGGGGCGACCCGCTGGTGCTCATCGACGAGTGGCAGCGATTGCCGGCGTCAAGGCGGGGAACACGAATATGAACGGTATGCATCCTCGCCTGCGTTCTGCCTCACGTCGACGGCGGTCGCTGGGAACAGTGGTGGCAATGGCATCGTCGCTGGCCCTGCTGGCGACCGCCTGCTTCGACGTGGAGATGGATTTTCTCATCCACGATGACGGCTCAGGATCAGTGACCATGACGATGCGCGTCGACGAGGCAGTGCTCGAGTTCGCAGCTCTCGAAGAGGGCGGTGCTGCCGAAGATCTCTGCGAAGAGATGCTCGAAGACACCGATGTTGACGACGAGTTCGATCTCGGCCTCAGCAACCTCGATTCGACTGCCGCGACCTTCGTCGAGGACGGAAGCTGCGTCACCACTACGAGCGTCATGTGGAACGCAGATCAATCCGAGGAGGTTCTGGCCGCCTTCGCTGAAGACGACGGCTTGGCCATCCGCCGCCTCGACCACGGCGGCTGGCGCTTCGAGATGGAGACGGGCTCATTCGAGGACGAGGAGTTCGCTCCCGACGATCTGGAGATGGTGACGGCGCTGGGCTTCGACCTTCCCACGCTGACGATCTCGGTGACGCTGCCGGGCGACGCCGTTGAGCACAATGCCGATTCGGTGAGCCAATCGACGTACTCGTGGGAGATCGACCTCACCGCTGCGGACGACCTCCCTGACACGATCTACGTCGAGACCGCACCCAGCGGCGGTGGACTCGGTCCAGCGGCAATCGGAGCGATCGTCGCTGGGATCGTGCTGGCCCTCGCGGCGCTCGTCACGCTGAGCAGGCGCCGACAAGCCAAAGCCGCCGATTCGCAAGATGCCGAGTCTGATCCCGAACCGGCCGACGACGAGAACTCCGAGACCGCAGACAAGGTCTCCGATCCGGACGAAGGCAGTGACGACGCATCCGATGATGCCCGGACCGACACACCCGACCAGCCGTTGCAATAACAGACAGGACTGCTACATGAATACCGATGACATGAATACCGATGACATGAATACCGACGACACAAGTCAATTGCCCAGTTCCCCTGCCAAGAAAAAGGAATCAAATGGTTTGGGCGTTGCGGGATTTGTTGTCGCCCTCGTTGGGGCAGTGCTGTGTTGGGTGCCAATACTCGGCATTGTCCTTTCTTTGATTGGCGTCATATTTTCTACGGTCGGACTCAGAGCAGCCACAAGATTTGATGCACCGCGCAAGGGCCTGAGTATCGCCGGCCTAGCTGTTGGCATAGCTGCGCTAGTAGCATCAATCTTTGTTACCGTTCTTGTTCTTGTTGTCGTTGATGCAGTCGTCAGCTGCCTAGACCACTACAACGACTATCTTCAGGCGCCTATTGGCTCAGAAGCCGAAACAGAAGCGTACGATCGCTGGATTGAGTGCGGCAATTGAGGGCAGTGATCTTGGCGTGACCCCTTGTGGTGGCCGGCCGGGGCCTGGGTGGTCCCCCATTGCTGGGCCTATGTTGTAGTTAGGCAGCGGTGAGGCGTTTGCTTCCTACTCCGCCATCGGGCTGGAACAAATCAGGCCGCTAGGCGATGTGATTGAGGAGGGTGATGTCCCCTCACATGCAGTGGCGGAAGTGAGATGAATAAGCCCGGTGTACCGGCCGCGGCCGCGCTCTTGATCTTGGCCGTGCTGGCAGCAGGTTGCACAGAGTTTAGCACCTCGTCTGACGATGCAGGGACCTGTCTGGGCGATACGGATACTCAGACCATTGACGAGATGTACCGTCAAGTTGACTATCTCTGGCATCGCGAATTGGGCGGCGACATGCTGACAAATCCGATCGCATCGGGTGGCCAACTGTACGTTGCGACCAGTGGAATAGACATCCTCGGAAACGGGCACGTATTCGCACTGGATGCTGCAACTGGGGAGGAGTTGTGGCGGTATCAGACGCTCAACGATTACGGCTTTGCTGAAGATGCTGCCGCCGCGGTGCTCATCGAAGGCGACCTCTATGTGGTCCCCCAATCGGACGGTTACCTGTATAGGTTGGACAGCACAACCGGTGAACTGCTCTGGCGAACTCCCCATGTGGGGCGAGGGAGTCAGCCGGCGATGTCGGGGGGCTTCGTGTACACGAAGCCCAGCAGCGGAGGTCCGGTGCATGCGCTACATACCGACACGGGCGAAGTGGCTTGGACCTACAGCCAAACGAACTTCTTCGGATACCAGCGCTTGGCGGTGTCCGAGGACGCGGTGTACGGAACCACTTGGTTAGACATCAGGGCGCTGGACAAAGACAGCGGGCAGTTGCGGTGGGTGTTCGACGGCAATGCACGAGAGCGTGGTCTTCGCGTTGCAGATGGGATCGTCATTGCAAGTGGGACGCTCTATGAACTCGACGAAAACCCCGGCGGCAGCCTGTACGCGATAGATGCGGCAACCGGCGATCTGATGTGGCGACGCGGCCTGAGTGCTCAGAGCATCGTGCTGCGCAACGACACCGTCTATGCGGGCACTGGCGAGTCACCATTGCTTGCGAATGACCATCCCGGACCCGTGCGAGCGTTGGATATCGCCACGGGAGAGGACCGATGGCGCAGCGAGACATGCGGCCGCCCGTTTGCCGGGCCTGACGGCGTCCTGTACGTGGTCAACGGCTGGCGGTTCTCGGCATTGAACGAGCACACCGGAGAGCGCCTGTGGAGCTACGACCTGAGTCCTGCGCCGACCCCGATGCAGCCGGGCGATGAAGCCCAAGCCACGCCCTCAGAGTGGGAACTGTTGGTCGCTGGCTCCCATTCGTCGGCATGGCTGACGGCTCCGGTGTGGAAAAGCGATGAAGTCCACCTGGGGTCAGCAGATGGTCGGGTCTTTGCCTTGGACGCATTGACCGGAGAGTTGCGATGGCAATCAGATGTCCAAACACCGATTGCAACCGAGTATTTTCGTATGATGTTGGCGGCGTACATTCACCCTGCGCCGGCAGTAGGGGACGAGGTTGTCTACGTCACGAACGGAGGACTCGTCGCTTTCAGCGCACATAGTCGATAACTGGGTACGCTCACGATTCATTGAGCCTTCGTCTTTTTGGGGATTCGGGCTGCTGGGCTCGGCGGGGGTCAGGTTAGTAGTAGGCCGCGGGCTTCGAAGTTGGCGTAGTTGGTGAAGCCGTGGGCATTGCGGCGCAGGACTTGGAGCAGGTTGTTTGTTCTTTCGATGCGGCCGTTGCTGGGCCGCCCTGTTCGGTGCCAGTCGAGGATCTGGGCGTGCCATGCGAGGAACGTGTCGACGGTGTCGCTGAACTCGGGGATGTCGCCAGCGCCGTAGATGTCCGCGAACCGGTCCAAGGCCGCCAGGGCGCCTTACCTGGAGGAGCTGCGTTCAATCGCTCAAGGTTATCGCGAATTGATCGACGATTGTGAGCGGTTCTTTCCGGCAGATGCACTTCGTGAATTGCGCGAGGCACTCTCCACAATCGAAGATGCGGTAGACATCATGGAAAAGACCGTGGTCATTCTCGAGAGTCTCGAAAACGCTGGGCAGTAAGCCAGTCACAGCGACATGAAGCGCTGGCAGAAGATCCTCATCATCAGCGTGGGGGTCGGTGCGCTCATCGTCACGGTCTGCTTGGTTATCGCCGTCGTCAGCTGGTTCTCGTTGATGAATGAGGTGTTCTGACGACGGCAGCGAGTTCCCCTGTGTCCTCACATGCTCCAGATGCGGTCTGCCGGGATCACGCAGATCCGATCCTCGAGGCGGTACGACATCTCGCCGGTGCTGATCACGAAGCCTGCGAGAAAGCCGTCGCTGAGTGTCTCGCGCAGTGCGCGCAGGCCGCGGGCGTCGCGGCGGTCGACACGGGAGGCGGCCTTCACCTCGAATGCGATGATGGCGCCGTCGGTGCGTTCGATGACGAGGTCGGCCTCGTGGCCGTCGTGAGTGCGCCAATGGCCGACCGATGCGATGTCGTCGGTCCACGACACCTGCTTGAGCAACTCGCCCACCACAAACGTCTCGAACAGGTGGCCGAACTCCGCCAGCGCGGCGGGGTCGTGGCGGGCCAAACGCTCCGGCGTCACGCCCATGAGCCGGGCCGCCACGCCGCTGTCGAGCACATGCACCTTCGGCGTTGCGGCAGCGCGCGCCCTGAGCGTGCGGCCCCACGCAGCCAGTCGGCGGATGAGGAACAGGTCCTCGAGCAGCTTCGTGTACGTTTCCGCGGTCCCGGCCTTCAGCCCGACCGCGCTGCCGGCTTGTGCGATGTTCAAGACCTGTGCCGTCTGGCCGGCGAGGCGCCGCAGCAGCGCCGGCAACAGCGCTCCCTGGCGGACCTTCGCCAGGTCCCGTATGTCGCGCTCCAACGACACCCGCACATAGTCGTCGAACCAGCGGCGGCGGCCCTGGGGGGTGCGGGCCACCGCGAGCGGCATGCCTCCGGCGCAGATCCTGCCGATGTAGTCGGCGCGTGAGGTGGCTGATCTGTCTGCCGAGACCAGCGAGCCGGGCTCACTCAATGCGGTGCCCAAGAAATGCTCATCGTGCGCTGCGATCTCGCCCTGCGAGAAGGGCAGCACATCGATGATGTGAATCCGGCCGGTCAGCGCCTGCGCAGCCGTCGGCAGGGCGTCGAACCGCGTCGAGCCGGTGATGACGAACCGCCCCGGCGCGAGGTTGCGATTCAGCTCGGCCTTGATGGCATCGAGAATCACCGGCGCCTTCTGGAACTCATCGATGCACACAGGGGCAGGCCCGGTGACGAAGGTCGCAGGATCGGCCGAGACAGCATCTTGAATCGCCGGCTGGTCCAGATCGATCACCCCGACACCGTGGCGGCGAGCGACCTCGGCGAGCAGCGTCGACTTGCCCACCGTGCGCGGCCCTTGCAGCGCCACCACCGGCTCGGCACCCAGCCGGTCCTGCACGATTGCGGCCAATCGCCTATCGATGGGCTGCAGCATACGGCCATCATAACTCGAATCGAGGATTCAGAGGACACTCTCCTGAGGATTTGGAGCGGGTTATCCTGAGGATCTGGAGAATATTTCCCTGAGGATTTGGAGACCAACGGACAGCGAAGCGCACACCATGAGCTGGTGGTTCTCGTCGTCCGATCGGAGCGCTGCCTTCTGCACATCGGACGCCGCCACCGCACCGCCACAGAACTCCACCGCACGACCCGCCCCGCACGACTCCCTGCACCGGCCGCTGATCAGATTGTCATCGATTGTTATTCGTGTGCCTCTGTTGTCATTAATCCGCCACCAATAATGCTGCTAGTCTGCGAATTGTCATTGACATCGCCACCCTTTCAACCTGCGGGAATCAGACCCGCAGCCCCCTGCGGCACGGTGCCCGCGGCGAAGTCAGACGCAACACAGACGCAGTCAACGAGCGCTGTGCGAGAACGGAGAATGGAAATGCTGAACAAGGCGATAGCGGCTCTGCTGATCACGGCGATCGTCCTCGGGCCGGCCGCGCCGGCATCGGCGCATGATCCGGTGCCTCCGAAGCCCCAAGCCGGCTGGGGCGACTGCTCAAGCGGCGACGGAGCGGTCATCGTCAACAAGTCGTCTGCAGCCGACGTGATCGCTGCCTACCTGGTCAAGGGCGTGCTCGGCGACGCCTGCATCTACGGCGTCGGCGAGACCCTGCACGCTTCCCCCGTCCCGGTCATCGTCATCGGCGGCACCCGTGCTGTGCCCGACGACGGCATTCCCGAGGCAGCGCAGCGCATCGGCGGCAAGGACCGGTACGAAACCGCCGAGCTGGTGGGCAAGTGGGCGACAACATACGAGCCCGCAGCCGCCCCCGTCAAGACATGGTCAAGTGCCAAGTGCAATGCGGCCCTAACGCAGCTGAACACCCAGCTTGGTGATATTGAACTCGAGCCAAAGGCGACCGCTAGCCAAGCCCGTCGTTACCTGGAGGAGCTGCGTTCAGTCGCCCAAGGTTATCGAGAATTGATCGACGGTTGCGAGCGGTTCTTTCCGGCAGATGCACTTCGTGAATTGCGCGAGGCACTCTCCACAATCGAAGATGCGGTAGACATCATGGAAAAGACCGTGGCCATTCTCGAGAGTCTCGAAAACGCTGGGCAGTAAGCCAGTCACAGCGACATGAAGCGCTGGCAGAAGATCCTCATCATCGCGATCGACACGAGAGGCGGCCTTCACCTCACAAGCGATGATGGCGCCGTCGGCACGTTCGATGACGAGGTCGGCCTCCTCGCCGTTGTGAGTGCGCCAATTCCTGCCGATGTAGTCGGCGCGTGAGGTGGCTGATCTGTCTGCCGAGACCAGCGAGCCGGGCTCACTCAATCATAATTCGAATCGAGGATTCAGAGGACATTTCCCCGAGGATTTGGAGACCAACGGACGGCGAAGCGCGCACCATGTGCTGATGGTTCTCGTCGTCCGATCGGCGCGCTGCCTTCTGCGCACGGGACGCCGCCGCCGCACCGCCCGATCGGGCATGCGTCGTGACAGTGCATTTGAAACCGTCGTATTAGTACATTAGAAGCCGTCGATTTAGTACGATAACATCGTCCGGAATGGAACCGGGGACCCGCACCGCATATCTGCCGCGGATCGTCGACGACGAATTGAACGTGCTGTGCGCCGAACTGCCCGCCGTCGCGTTGGAAGGCCCGCGCGCAGTAGGCAAGACCGAGACTGCACTGCGTCGGGCAACGACAGTGCACCGCTTGGACGACGTTGCCGAGCTCGACGTCGCACGCGCTGATCCGTCGCGGCTTGCCAAGGGCGATCCACTAGTGCTCATCGACGAGTGGCAGCGATTGCCGGCATCGTGGGACGTCGTGCGCCGTGCGGTGGACGCAAACCCGCACACGCCGCAGTTCCTGCTGACTGGCTCTGCGGCCCCGGCGCAGGTGCCGACCCACTCGGGCGCAGGCAGGATCGTCACGGTACGCATGCGCCCCCTGTCACTCGCCGAACGCGGCCTAGGCACGCCCACCGTGAGTCTCGGACACCTGCTCGGAATCGACCGGGCGGTGGTGGAGGGAGCGAGCCCGCTGAGGCTGGAGGATTATGCGGCCCAGATCACCGGCTCCGGCTTTCCAGCGCTCGTCGGACGTTCCCAGCGGGCAACGAGGGCATTTCTGGACGGCTATGTAGACCGCATCGCCGAACGTCATGTCCACGAGCAGGGCCGTACGGTGCGAAACCGAGCGGCTCTGCGACGCTGGATGGCCGCCTACGCCGCCGCCACATCGACAACAGCGATGTTCGAGAAGATCCGCGACGCCGCATCGCCGGGCGAGGCCGACAAGCCGACCAAAGCTACCACCATCGTCTACCGAGCGGCGCTGGAGGGGCTCTGGGTGATCGAGGAGCTGCCCGCGTGGCTGCCCGCGTGGCTGCCCGCTCGCAACCACCTCCGCCGGCTGGCCTCAGCCCCAGTGCATCAACTCGCCGACCCCGCGCTCGCAGCCCGCCTGCTCGAAGTGGACGCCGACACCCTGCTCGAAGGGCGCGCCAGCGGCCACAGCATTCCCCGCGACGCCAGCCTGCTCGGCGCATTGTTCCAATCGCTGGTCACCTTGTCTGTGCGGGTCTACGCACAGGCAAACGAAGCCAAGGTCTTCCACCTGCGCACCCAAGGCGGGGAACACGAAGTCGACCTGATCGTCCAGGGCCCCGGCGGTCGCATCGTGGCCTTGGAGGTCAAGCTCCGCCAGACCGCCTCCGACAGCGACACCCGCCACCTGCGATGGCTCGCCGAACGCATCGGGCCCGCCCTCGCCGATGCCGCCGTCATCACGACCGGACCCGAGGCATACCGGCGCCCCGACGGCATCGCCGTCATCCCCGCCGCACTGCTCACCGCATAAGGGCAGCACTCGATTCTGGGGACCACAGATTCTCAACGAGCACGCACTGCACATCTGGGCATCAGGGACGCGCGCCCTGTCACTAGCCTGCGCGCCGTGACCGACCATCGACACAGCTGGCGCTACGGCATCACGGTTCCCTTCGACGATCCCCTCCACGCCCAAGCCGACCTCTATCGCGAATTCGCCGACCTTGGCTACACGGAGTTCTGGAGCTCGGAGGCGGACGGCACAGACGGGTTCACCCCGCTCGTGCTGGCCAGTCAATGGGTGCCTGACGTGCGATTGGGCATCGCCATCATCCCGGTGTTCACCCGTGGCCCTGCGCTGTTGGCCCAGCAGACGGCGGCCATCTGTGAGGCCGCGCCTGGCCGTTTCGCCATGGGCATCGGCGCGTCCTCCAACGTCATCGTCGAACGCTGGAACGGAATCCCCTTCGACGAGCCGTTCAAACGAACGCGTGACACGGCGCGGTTCTTGCGCCAGGCCCTGACCGGCGAGCGGATCAGCGAGACCTACGACACCTTCGAAGTGCAGGGCTTCCGTCTCGGCCGACCGCCCGAGGTCCAGCCGCCGATCCTGCTGGCCGCGCTGCGCCCCGGGATGCTGCGGCTGGCGGGCAGCGAGGCTGACGGCGCGATCATCAACTGGCTCTCTGCCGACGACGTTGCCACGGTCCGCCCCTACGTCGACGAGGGCGGCGAGGGCAAGGAAGTGGTGGCCCGCATCTTCGTGTGCCCCAATCCCGACGCCGACACGGTCCGGACCGGCTTCAAACGGGCGATGGCTGCGTACCTGAACGTGCCGGTCTATGCCGAATTCCATCGCTGGCTCGGCCGAGGCGAACTGCTCGCCGCGATGTGGGACCGCTGGTCCGAGGGCGACCGTCGCGGCGCGCTCGAAGTCATCGACGACGACCTCGTCGACGAACTGCTGGTGCACGGGCCGCCCGAAGCGTGCCGTGAGCACGTCGACCGCTATCACGCCAACGGCGTCGACGTCTCGGCCATCTCGATCATGCCCTTCGGCGGCATCGACCCGGTCCAGGCTGCCCGAGACCTTTCGCCTGCCGCCCGTAGCTAGCTCGCACGAACGCCCGCCAATCGGGGCGCGTAACCTCCCGATGAGCCCCCAGACGGACGCACCACAGGAGCAGTCATGGATTTGGAGACGATCACCTACGACGTTCGCGACGGCGTTGCCCATGTGCGGTTCAACCGCCCGGAAGGCGCCAACGCAGTGAATCCGCAGTTCTCGCGCGAGCTGCGGGCTGTCATGCTTGAGATCGAGTTCGACGACGCGGTCAAGGCAGCGTCGGTCACGGCGGAAGGACGGGTGTTCTCCGCAGGCGGCGACCTCAAAGAGTTCCACGCGGCAGGCGACGGCCTGCCCCAGCTCGCATCGGACATGGTCATCGACCTCCACGCAGCGATCAACAAGATGAACCGCACGCCGAAGCCGTTCATTGCAGGTGTGGGCGGCAGCGTCGGCGGAGCCGGCATGTCGCTGGCCGCCTCATTCGATCTGGTGGTCGCAGGCGAATCTGCGAAATTCACCATGGCCTACACCCGGGCCGGGGTGACGCCCGACGGCACGTCGTCGTACTTCCTGGCGCGCCACATCGGGCTGCGCCGGATGCTCGATCTGACCCTGACCAACCGGGTGCTCTCCGCGCAGGAGGCCGAGCAGTGGGGCCTGGTCAACCGGGTCGTTCCTGACGACGAGGTCGATTCGGCTGCAGCCGAGCTGGCCCAGGCGCTGGCCGATGGCCCGGCATGGGCGCTGGGCCACGCCAAGCGGGTGGTGTACGCAGGCATCGACTCGCCGCTCGAACAGGCGGGGGAGTTCGAGGGCAAGATGATCACCGATGCCATGCAGACCCACGACGGTCGCGAGGGCATAGCCGCCTTCGTGGAGCGCCGCGCGCCAAATTTCACCGGCAACTGAGGCGACGCCGGCCGGTGCGCCGGTGCGTGACCCGATTGCCTTCCGACTCGGTGGCCGCGCGCCAAATGTCGCCGGCAATTCGGCCTACGCCCCGCACCAGGGGCCCATCGCTCAGCCGCGACGCAGAACTTTGCCGGCTCGCGCAACAGCCGCCGCAACCGTCCTAGCGTCGAACGCTTGCGCCCACTAGACAAGGCGTGAGCGACGTCAGACGTGCCGCCGTTTGTGCACGAGGAGCACGAACCATGCCTCCCCAGCAGATCACGCCGGAATCCTTCCCGTGGCTGGACACCAGCCGGTATTCCTTCTCCCCGGGGATCGACGCTTCGGGTGCCGCGTGGCTGGCGGGGCAGACTGCGGGCGCGTATGACGCCGAATCGGGCCGGGTCACGGTGCGCGGCGACGGCGCCGAGCAGGCCGACGTGTGCTGGGCCAAGGTGGAGGCCGTGCTCGACGCAGCGGGCCGCGACATCAGCGACTGCTCGGAGGTCACCGAGTACATCACGGTCGCCGGGGCGCCCGAGCGTGATGCGATAACAGCACAGCGGCCCCACAGCCTCGGCTCGGCGGTGGGCGGGGTGCGCCCCTCGACGTTCATCGTGGACTCGCTGGTGCGCCCCGACGCGCTGGTCGAGGTGGAGGTGGTGGCCGGGCAGGTCGACGGCCTGGTCCGTGTGCCGCAGGTGATCCCGGTCGACGACGACGGCAACGTCGTGCTGCCCGGCGACTTCGTCGGCCAGTGTGCATGGGCGCTCGAAGAGGCCGCACGGCGCCTCGGGCCCCACGGCATGGACCTGTCCAACGTGGTGCGCATCGTGCAGCAGACCACCCCGGCCACCCGGCGCCAGTACAACGAGACGGCCCCCGCACGGCGGCGGCTGCTCAGCCCGCAGTTCCCGTCCTCGACGGGGTTGCTGATGAGCGAGCTGCCCCATCCCGATGCGCTCGTCGCGCTCGATGTGTGGGCGTCTGCGCATGCGAAAACAGTCGTCCCGTATCTGGAAGAGGCCTACTCGTCGCTGACGTTCAGCCCGGCTGTCGAGGCCGGCGGGCTGCTGTTCATCTCCGGCACCACGGCGTTCAACTTGTCGACGGGCGAGACCGTGGCCGAGGGTGATATCGGCGGACAGGCCGAGTTCGTGTACGGCGAGATCGCCGCGATCTGCGAGATGGCCGGAACTTCCATCGACAACCTCGTCAAGACCGTCGAGTACGTGACGCCCGACGGCATCGAGGGGTACCGAGCGGTCGGCGATGTACGCCAGCGGGTGCTCGGCCGGCCGTTCCCCGCTTCGACCGGAGTGGTGGTCGGCGGCTTGCTGAGCCGCCGTTGGCTGATCGAGGTGGAAGCCATCGTCTCGATGCCCTGAGACCTGGCCCGAGCAGTCTCATGAGCAAGCTGCTGACCGACGAAGTGCGTGCTGCGCTCGGTTCGACGGTGACGTATGCGGCACCTGAACCGCTGGGCCGAGCCTCGATCCGCTACTTCGCGCTGGCTATCGGCGCCGATCCGCAGCGTTGGCGCGATGAGGCGCCGCCGACGTTGATCTGCGAGACAGCACAGCTGACAGGTCGTGCTGTTCCCGACCCGAACTCATATCTCGGGCACGTGTGGGAGCTGCCGCTGCCGGTGCCATGCGCCATGTTCCGCGGCGGCAACGACTACCAGTTCCATCGGCCAGCCCGGTTCGATGACGTCATCGAGACAACGTGGACCTTGACCGATGCGACCGAGCGCCAAGATCGCGCTGGCGGGTCGTTGCTGTTCGTCACCGCCGAGGCCGCCTACACAGCGAACGGCGGTCTCCTCGCGACGAACACCGAAACAATGATCTTCCGCCCGCTCGGTGCCGCTCGACCCGAGAGCGATGCTCCCGACGATGCAGCGGAGGCGGAAGCCGCCCACGACCCCGCAGCGAACGCTGTGCCTGCGACGCCGCAGCTCGACGACGGCGTCCCCGACGCTGCCGCCCCTGATGCTCGAGAAGCCGTGCCCAGAGCCGCTGTGAGGCCAGGCCGGGCGCTTCGGCCGCTGCGCAGGCGCATCGCGCTGGCGGACATGGTCGCCTACGGCGCCGCCACCTGGGACTGGCACCGCCTCCATTACGACGAGGCTCACGCCCGCCGGCTGGGAGCGCCGGCACCGGTTGTCGACGGTCAGATGCTCGGCGCACTGCTGGCCGAGTGCGTCCTGCGAGATGCGGGTGCTGGCGGCCGGCTCGTCCGGCTCGCGTACCGCAATCGTGCACCGGTGTACGCCGGGGAGACGGTGGTCTGCTCCGGCACGATTGCGACATCAGACGATGCGGGTTTCAGCGTCGACCTGTCGGTCTCGGTCGGCGACCGGGTTGTCGTGGCTCCGGCCTTCGCCCAGTTGGCCTGGACCTCGGGCTGACACGGCCCGTACGACGCCAGCCTCCTAGCATCAGGCGCCGACACCGGGCCGAAGCAAGGGGGCACAACGTGGACTTCTCCATGAGCGACGAGCAGGCGCTGATCGTCGAGACGGTGCAGCGCTTTGTGGAGAGCGAGATCATCCCGCTGGAAGCTGACCTCGATCCAGACGCCGGCGAGCTGGCGCCCGACGATGCCGCCCGCCTGACGCAGATGACCCGAGACATGGGCTTCTACGGGCTCGACATTCCCGCCGAGTACGGCGGACCTGGCCTCGACACGACGACGCGAGCACTCATGGCCATCGAGATGTCCAAGCATCGGGCTGGGCTGTACAACCCCTGCTACGGAGTCTTCGGCGGCGCCGGGCTGGCGCAGTTGTACGAGGCCACCGATGAGCAGAAGGAACGGTGGCTGTACCCCACGCTGCGCGGCGAGAAGATGGGCTGCTTCGCCCTGACCGAGCCGTCGGGCGGCTCCGACCCCGGTCGGGCCATTCGCACCCGGGGCTTCAAGGACGGCGACGAATGGGTGCTGAACGGCTCGAAGCTGTTCATCTCCGGTGCCGACAAGGCCGACTATGCGCTGCTGTTCGCTCGCACATCCGACGATCCGGGGCGCAACGGCGTCACGGCGTTCATCGTCGACACCGACACGCCCGGATTCAACGTGCGCCGCGTGGTGCACACGCTGCGGGCGACGCGCTATGCCACCGAGCTGGAGTTCGTCGACATGCGGGTGCCTGAGAGCCACGTGCTCGGCGAGGTGAACGGGGGATTCGGCATTGCCAACGATCGGCTGAGCCGCCAGCGCATCCCGTACGCCGCGGGCTGCCTTGGGCCGGCGATCATGGCGCAGGAGATGGCGATCGAATGGGCCCGCAGCCGTGAGACCTTCGGCTCGGTGCTTGCCGAGAAGCAGGCAGTCCAGTGGATGATCGTCGACAACGAGATCGACATCCGCCACGGGCGCTGGTGCGTGCTGGAGGCTGCCCAGAAAGCCGACCAAGGCGAGCGGTTCCGCACCGAGGCGGCAATGGCCAAGCTCGTTGCCTCCGAGGCCGCTGGTCGGGTGGTCGACCGGTGCATCCAGATTCACGGCGGCATCGGCGTCACCAAGGACCTGCCGCTCGAGCGCTGGTACCGGGAGTTGCGGATCCGCCGCATCGGCGAAGGCCCCAGCGAGGTGCAGCGTTTGATCATGGCCCGCGACATCCTCGGCGGCAGCTTCAAATGAGCGAATCGGACACCGAGATCGGCCCGCCGGCCCGTCCGCTGCCGCTCGACGGCGTGGTCGTGCTGGACCTCGGACAGATCTACCAAGGTCCCTACGCCGGGCTGCTGCTGGCATATTCGGGAGCACGGGTCATCAAGGTGGAGCATCCCCGGGGCGAGGCGCTGCGCGCCCACAGCCACCAGCTCCCCTACGCCATGCTCAACTCGTCGAAAGAGACCGTGTCGCTGGATCTCAAGTCGCCGCGCGGCCGGGAGCTGTTCATTCAGCTAGCCGGCGGTGCCGATGCGGTGCTGTGCAACTTTGCACCCGGGGTGCCCGAACGGCTCGGGATAGACGCCGAAACACTCTGGCAGACGAACCCCAAGCTGGTATACGCCCAGGCCAGCGGCTATGGCCTCGACGGCCCCGACGCTCAGCGAACTGCCATGGACGTCACCGTTCAGGCGCACATGGGTGTCATGAGCATCAACGGTTTCCCGGACCGTCCGCCAGTGAAGTCAGGGGCGCCGTTCATCGACTTTCTCGGCGGCACCCACCTGTACGGCGCCGTGGTGACAGCGCTGTTCGAAGCGCAGCGGACGGGCCGCGGTCGACTGGTCTCGACATCGATGGCGGAGGCTGCGTATTACACGCTCACCACCTCACTGCAGGCATGGCAGATGCATGGCGCGACCGGACGCATGGGCAACCGCAACGCCGCCATGAGCGTCTCGCCGTCGAATGTGTACCGGTGCAGCGATGGGCACATTGCGCTGATCGCTGCGATGAACTCGCACTGGCGTGCGGTGCTGGAGGTGATTGGCCGTGCCGACCTGCTCGGCGACGAACGCCTGCGCAACAACGCCGGGCGCTGCGAGCACATGGACGAGGTGGACGAGCTCGTGACGGCGTGGACGACGGGGCGCACCCGAGCCGAGGCGGCCGCGGCGCTGTCGGCGGCGGGCGTGCCGGTGGCGGAGGTCCGCGAGGTCACCGATGTCGTGCACGACGGTCACATGATCGACCGCGGGTTCCTTCAGTGGACCGAGTTGGACGGCTTGGGCGAGATCCCGCTGGCGCACAGCCCGCTGCGCTGGCACGGCTCGGACATGCGCGAGCTGGAGCCGTACCGGCCCGTCGGCGCCGACAACGCGGCCGTTTACAGCGAGTTCTGCGGGCTGGCAGCCGACGACCTGGCCACGCTGGCAGCCGAGCGCATCATCTGAGCCGCCGAGGTCACCGCACGTCAGTGTGCGGCAATCAGGCGGGGGAGAGGCGACCGACTCGCTGGGATTGGTCGCGCTGCGGCTCGGGAAGCTCGCCGTGGTCGGCGAGGTGCAGCATCAGCAACTCGTCCCAGCGGCTGCGGTAGTTCGAGGTGAGCTCGCAGCGGAACTGCGCGGCCGCGGGGCCGAGCTGTTCGATTTCCCGCCGCAGCGCAGACTGCATGCCGAATGGTTCACGGGCGCCGGCGTAGCCGACCGACAGCACGGTGCCATCCGAATCGGCCACGTGGTACACGCCAAGCTGGGACGGCAGCGCTTCGATTGCCGCGTCGTCGAGCAGTTGCCAGGGCTTGTCGAGCCGGATTCCCATGCCTGAGCCTTGCGTGGTGTGCCGATTGTCCGGTCGCTAGGCCGCGGCCGCGGGGACGTACGCCGCCGTGCCCATCAGGTCTTCGAAATTCAGCCGGAAGAACCGCTCCTGCACGTCGGCGGGCAGGTGCTCCACCTCGCGGTCGAAGCGCCTCAGCGGGTTGCGGCCGCCCTCCACGTGGGGATAGTCGGAGCTGAACATGCAGATCTCCGGTGCGGTGTTCTCGATGATCCAGCCAGTCGGCTCGGTGGGATAGGGGGTGACTCGGACCTGGCGGTGCACGTACTGCGAGGGGCGCAGGCTGAGATTGCCGAGCCGCTGCTCGTGGCGCTCGAACGCATCGAACGCGGCTTCGAGCTGGCGCATGAATCCCGGCAGCCACACCGCTCCCAGTTCGATCACGCCGATTTTCAGCTCGGGAAATCGCTCGAGCACGCCGTCGAAGATCAGCATCGAGAGCGCCTGCAGCGGTGCGGCGGAGATGGCCATGTACGACACGGAGCGGAAGTTCTCGCCGCCGCCGTGAAAGTCGGGCTCGGGCGGCAGGCCGTTGTTGCGATGCTGAGGCGGCATCACCAGATCGGGCGTGGCCATGTGCATCACGACGGGAATGCCGGCCTCCTGGGCGGCTGCCCAGACGGGGTCGAAGCCGACGTGACTGTGGGCGTGGAGCTTCGGCATGCGGTTGGGGATGAGCAGCGCCGCTGCGCCGTCGTCGATGGCTTGGCGGGCGTGCGGGCCGGCGTGTTCGATCGACTGGAGCGGTACCGAGCACACCGGCAGCAGCCGCGGATCGACTGAGCAGAATGCGATCTGGGCTCGGTTCGCCGCCGTTGCCGTCGCGTAGGTGAGATCGGGTTCGGCGGTGTGCTCCATCTCCTCGATCAGCGTGTTGGGCATGGAGGGGAAGATGAGCTGGCTGGAGAAGCCCAGGTCGTCGAGGGCTTGGGAGCGGTCAGCGGGATCCCAGGCGCCAGGCGCGATGTAGTTCTTGCGAAGCATCACCTCTGCGGCGGCGCCGGCACGGAACTCCGGGTCGGCCTGGCGAGCCCTGGCCTGCTCAATGTCGGCGAACACCTTGTCGTTGTCTCCGATGGAGAAGTGGTCGAGCGCGTACCGCGCCACCTCAGCGGAAGCGAACGGCTCCAACCACTCCGGCGGCTCCATGGTGTGCGCGTCCGCATCGTGGATGATCCTGTCCTCGACGTAGGCCATGCCGATCCCCTTGATGTCCTTGCGGCGCATTCAACGATACCGCTCCCGCCCCATACGCTTCCCGGCCGAGACCGGCAGGGCTGACGCGCACCCAGCATCACGGTGGTCGAGCATGACGACTGGCAAAAGGCCGCCCGTTGGTGCAGCGTTGCACTCGGGGATTGCACAGAATGCACTGTGAGAGTCGAAAACGGCTCGTGAGGTTTCGGAGCGCTTGCATAGGCTCGCGGCGCGTGGTGGAGGTGCCTTCGCGAGCATGATCGAATTCGTTGTTCTTGGAACGCCGAGGAGACACCAGGCACGTTCGAGACCACGGTGGCAGTCGACTGTGAAGGACGCCGTTCCCGCACATGTCGGTGTTCTCGCCGGAGCCTTGCGGCTGCGCATCGATTTCTTCTTCGCGGATACAACCGAGTTGGACGCCGACAACATCCTCAAGCCAATCCAAGACGCACTTGAAGGCGTCGTCTATGACGACGACGAGCATGTCGTGGATGTCTGTTCCCGAAAGATCGACCGACAGCATCTGCCGCCGATGATCAACCCGTCGACGACGTTGAGCCATGCGCTCGCGACACTGCCAGGAGACTTCGTGTACATCCGTGTCGCCGCGGCCCAACGGGAAGTGACATTCTCATGACCATGACAGGCGAGGCCCACGCGGCGCTGCTCGACGCCAAGAAAAAGTACGAGGCCGAGGGCTACGTAGTCAGCCTGTCCGAGAGGCTGCCGAAACCATTCGACGCGTTCACAGCGGATGCCATCGCTCGACGAGGCGACGACATCGTGGTGGTGGAGGTCAAGTCGGCGAACATGAGCGACTGGTCACGCGAGCGGTTCGAGGAACTCACAGAGATTCTGAGGGCCGAATGCGGATGGCGTCTCGACATCATCACCTATGAACGCGAGCCATCCCCGCCGACGCCGGATCTGAAGCTCGTGGACCGACGAGCGCGTGATGCGCGGCAGCTTGCCGAGGCTTCACCCGAAGCCGCCTGCCTGTTGCTCTGGTCAGCAATCGAGGTTGCCTTGCTCTGGGAAGCCGGGAGGCGAGACGTCTCGCCAACGCGATTGCTGCCGCCTCGCACCTTCATCAAGCAACTCACCATCGACGGCGTGCTCAGCGACAACCAATCGTTAGAACTCAGGGACTTCGCGATTCGTCGCGATGCCATTGCGCACGGACTGCCCGCCGACCCGCCTGGTCCCAATCAGCTTGATTGGCTGTGTCGTTTCGTCATCGCTGCTGCGGATGGCCGACACGCCGACCTGCACGACATGGTGGAGTGGTTTCGCGCCAACTATTCCTCGCCGGAAGACGCTGGGGTGCCCTACGTCAGCGATCTCGATGGCTATCTGTGGGACGACAACGGTCCTTACGACGCCGAGGATGTCCTTCGGGACCAATTCGAAGATGCGCTCGATGCTGACATTCGCGAGGCAGTGCAGTCCATTGAACGCGACGGGATCGAATGGGCGCGACGAGACCCGCCGTGAGGCCGCTACACCGCGTCGAAGCGATCCCGGGCCGAGATCGGCCGTGACCAGCCGATCGCAGACGGCCTGAACTGTGCGCCGTCGATCAGGTCGATGCGGGCAGCAGGAAGGCCGACATGAGATCGATACGGGGACGCACTCCGCCGCCGTCGACCTCGACCAGGCCCGCGTTCTCGAGGCGGTTCAGGTCACGGGCCAACGTGCGCGGACCCGTGCGTGCATACATCTGTGCAAGTCGGGGTGTGAGTCCCGCCAGGTCCGACTTCGCGACCGATGTGTCCGGCCGCAGTGCCATGACGAGTGCGTGCTGGCGTTCCGAAGCGGGGCTCGTCGGGAACTTCGACATGGTCTCGGCGACGAAGCTCTGCCACGCGAGGCGGAGATGCTGCGTCCGCACAGCCGCAGAGTGATCAACGAGACCGTCGACGAGGCCCTCTATTCCGTAGGTCAAGAAGCCGAGGACATCTCGTTCGCGACTGGCCGCAGCAAGGCGTGCGTAATACCGGTCGCGGGTGAGGTTGAAATGGTTCGCCATCAGGTTCGCCGCCGCCAGCGGGACCATGCCCGACCGGGCCAGGATGAGGTACTCGAGCAACCTGGCCGTGCGTCCGTTTCCGTCAGCGAACGGGTGGATCCATGCGATGTACAGGTGTGCGAGCAAGGCGCTCATGACGCTGAGTGCGAAGGCATCGCGCTGTTCGTCCACATGTCCGGGCTGAGGTCGAAAGTTCTCCCCGTCGAGCCACTCGGCCAACTGTTCGAGCAAGTACTCGCAGTCGCGTGCGGGAGGGCCGACATACGGCCCGACGACCACTGAATGGGTGCGAATGGCACCCGGCGAAGATTCTGCATCGGGGTCGACGCCTTCGAGCACCCACCGGTTCATCTCGCAGATCAACCCGGCACTGAGTCGGAGACCGCCGTCTTCCATCACGAGTTCGTCGAGCCGGCCGAACGCTTCGAGGACGTTGCGGACCTCGCGCTCCTGATAGGCGCGGGATTGGGGTGCCGAGAATGTGCCGACGCGAATGCTCTCGACTTGTTCAACCGTCAGCGTGTTGCCTTCGATGGCAACGGTTGCGTGGGCTCCGCGTACGAGTGCATGTTGGTGAAGCGCATCTGCGACGGCTGGCGTGAGCGGTGTTCCTGACAACTCGGCGCAGAGCGCGTAGGCCTCACCGACTTTCATCCACGATCGGGCGCCGAGGCGGCCCGCAACTCCCGCGTCGAAGTCGATCCACGGATGCGTGCTGAGGTATTCGCGGTCTGTGTGTGCGCTCATTGTCACAGCTAATGCCAAAGTCGTGTCGGTTCGATGGCTGTCATAACCGCAGTGTAATCAGGTATTAGGCACTATTGACCCTGTAAATTGACATGTATGGTGTCGGCTTGGATGTCGGCTGTTGCGACCATTCTTGGCGTGTGCGTTTGAGAGCGGTGGCGCTAGGAGCGAGCCGCAGTCAGTTCTTGTGGAGCTCGGGGTTGATGCCTTCCCAGCGGCTCGGGTCGGCAACTCGCATCTCGATGGCGCCGGTGGTGCTGTTGCGGATGAGCAGCATCCCTGAGCGCCCAGAGAGGTCACGCCCCTTGACGACCGAGCCGTCGGGCAGCGTCACAAGGCTTCCAGCAGTGACGTACAGGCCGGCCTCCACCGTGCAGTTGTCGCCGAGGGCGATGCCGATGCCCGAGTTGGCGCCGAGCAGGCAGTGCTCGCCGATTGACACCCGCTCTTTGCCGCCGCCCGACAGCGTCCCCATGGTGGAGGCGCTGCCGCCGACGTCGGAGTGTGCTCCGACGACCACGCCGGCGGAGATCCGGCCTTCAACCATGGCGGGTCCGAGCGTTCCGGCGTTGAAGTTGATGAAGCCCTCGTGCATCACCGTGGTGCCGTCGGCGACATGGGCGCCGAGGCGCACCCGGTCGGCGTCGCCGATGCGCACGCCCGAGGGGATCACGTAATCGACCATGCGAGGGATCTTGTCGACGGCGGTGACCGTCACCGCCTGGCCGCTCGCAGCCGCCGCAGTCCGCAGATCATCTACTCGTTCAGGCAGAACCGGTCCCGCGCTGGTCCACGCGCAGTTGGTGAGCAAGCCGAAGATGCCATCGAGATTGGCGTCGTGCGGCTTGATCTCCCGCCGGCTCAACAGATGCAGCCGCAGGTACGCATCGGCCAAGTCGGCAGGCGGAGCGCCAAGATCATCGATGGTGACGGTGACGGTCTCGCCCGTGTTCACGCCCATTTCAACGGCCAAGCACGACCGAGCCGGCGGCTTCTCGGCCGTAGCGCCTGCCGGGAACCATGCGTCGAGCGGTGTCCCCGTCGCTGCGTCCATATAGCTGTGCCCAACTGCGGTGATGCTCCTCGAGATGCTCATGGGCGCATCCTGCCACCGCAACCCACCAGCCCCTCGCTGAATTCGGCTTCGGGTGAAGTCGGGACTTGGCGTACAGTCCACCGGTGACGGGGGACGGCGTGCATATGTACGAGGTCATCATCTACTGGAGCAACTCCGACGAGGCGTTTATCGCCGAGGTCCCCGAGCTTGCGGGCTGCGTTGCGCACGGCGACACAAGGATTGATGCCTTGAACAATGCCGAGTCGGCAATAGGCCTGTGGATGGACACGGCCCGGGAGTTCGGAGACCCAGTGCCCGAGCCCAAGGGCGAGCGGCTGATGCTCGCCTTGAGTCGCCGCCCTCCAGGGCCGCATCCGCTGGGCTAACGGCCTCGGTCTGAAGAAATGGCAAGAGAATGCGCGAACAGGGTCTGCGGTCGATTCAGAGATGCGCTCCCGACCCGTGGGACCCCGACATTGCTGATGAGGCTCGGCGGCAGTCCACGGCGGTCGTAGCGAGCGAGCACGAGGCTGAGGATCAGGCGTTTATCGATTCACTGTCCGCTGAAGATGAATGAGACGCGGTGACATCTGGACCGCTGCGGGGAGCAGTGAGGTGGCTGTTCGTGTCGCTCGGCGTCATGGTCACGGCATGGGCATTGACGGGTTGTGGCGGCGATGAGAGCGGCGTGGTCGCAGCTGAGGGGAGCGACGGGGCCGAGCAGGTTGTTGACGTCGAGGCGCAGGAAGGCACTTCCCAGCGGATCGAAACGGTCGATACCGATGCCGCGTCCTCGCAGCCAGCAGTGCAGTCCGATCAGGCGGACGCAGCCGGAAGTCTCGACGACGGCGCAGTGGCCGCGGATCCCTCGCCCGAGGACGTGTCCACTGGTCCGATCCTGCAGTGGACCGAGATCGAGCTCGATATTCCCTATGGCATCGCCCTTCATGCGACAAGCGACGGCAGAATCGTGGCGGCGGGAGGGCGGCTCCGGGGCGAATCCTTCCCTGGTGCATCGCATCTGCTCGTGACGCAGGATGGTGCCGCTTGGACTCGCGTGCCCTTGCCGCATGAGCTCTACCCGTTCAGCCTCGACATGTCCGATCAGCGCGTCGCCGTGAGCGGAGTGCCCCTCACAGCACCCCCTGCCGGAGGCGATGAGGCCGAAATGGGCGTTCCGGTCTTTGTCTCCGGCGACGAGGGAGCGACGTGGACACAGGTGCAACTCGACATTCAAGCCGCCCGCAGAGATCTGCACGACGACGCGACGGTGGAGTTGAGTCTGACTTCGGTGTACGTGTCCGGCGATTACGTCCTGGCTGCCGCACAAGGTCATGTCCGGCCGGATATCGAACGCGACGAGCCACTTCACGGCTCGCGGGTGTTCTTGTTCGGCGGCAGCGGGCCAGAACTTGCTGCTGTCGCGTCGTTCGACGGCTTTCTGCATGCGGGCAACGCATCCGAAGACGGCTTCCACCTGATCCTGTCCACCGGTGAAAGCGAGAGTCTCGTGACATCACCTGACGGCGAGTCGTGGAGCGTCCATCCGCTCGGTAACGCCGGGACTGCCGATTCTCCGCTGTCGCATACGTTCGCAGGGGACGGCACTGTGTGGACCGTCCGCTTCTCGACTGCCCTCGATGGCGGCGGCAGTTCGATACACCGTTGGCGTATCGGCGAGCAATCCGCCCAGACAGCGAACTTTCAGAGCATCGACGCCTTGGCGGGCATGGCGGTCGGACCTCCAGGACTTGTCGTGGCGGGTCTGAGGACATCGGAGCAGGCAGTTGGGGGCGGCGAGGACTTCTGGTCTGACGGGCGCGTGACGAAGGCGGGATACGAGCTGCGCGTTGGCGAACCCGAAGGCGGGTTGACCTTGTGGGACCTGTCGACTGACGAAGCGGTGTACGTCTTCGGTCCCGAGGTCGTCAGGGGCAGCAAGGCGCCGCCGGGCGTGCGAATCGAGGGGACCGGCGACCTCGGCACCATGACCTTCGAGGATCCCGAGACCGGCGAGGACCTCATCACGTTCACCATGGAAGAACTGCTCCCGATGCTGGACCTCCCAACGGCGATGGAATCGGATGTGCCCGACGTGTGGGTGGGCTGGTCGGCAGACGGTGTTCGGTGGGGATGGGAATCGGCTCAGGACGCTTTCGATCTCGGCGACCAAGCAGGCGCGCCCAGATTCGCCGTTGGAAGCGACGTTGTAGTCGCGATGGTGACGATCATCCCGCCTCTTGAGTTTGACGAGGGAATCGACTTCGGCAGCTCACTTCCCCCACCGCGCTGGTTCATCGCCCAGGTGCGCTGAATCTATGTGGAGAAAAGCTGACGTTACATGTAACGCATCATGTCTAGGATGGAGATGTGGCGAATCAGCAGGACTCCTCAGGGGTAGCCGCCCGGGTCAGCAGGCATCGCAAGAAGATGCGCGAGCAGGGTCTGCGGCCGATCCAGATGTGGGTCGTCGACACGCGCCAACCCGGATTCGCCGAGGAGGCCCGCAGACAGGGTGCGGCGGTTGCGCAGAGCGCTCACGAGGCTGACGACCAAGCCTTTATTGATGCTGTTTCCGATCTTGACGTATGAAGCGCGGCGACATCTGGACCGCGGCCGGTGGCAGCGAGTATGCGGGCAAACCCAGGCCCGTCGTCATTATCCAAGAGGACAGGTTTGACACCACGGCGTCGGTGACGATCTGTGCATTCACGACTGCGCCGGCCGAGGTGCCGCTTATCCGGCTACCCGTCGAGCCTGACGAGGCCAACGGCCTCGACCAGCGATCGAGTCTGATGGTCGACAAGGTCACAACGGTTCCCAGGACGCGGCTTGGCAAGCACGTCGGTCGCCTCGCCGACGAGGACATGGTCAAGCTCGGGCGGGCCCTGGTGGTCTTCATGGGACTGGCCTGATCCTCACCGTCTTGATGCGTTGCCCGCATTCCCGGTCGGACCTGGCGTCCGACGGTGCGCGAGTTCTCGCTTGGGAAGATCGGTGCGGACCTATATTCGGCTCAGTGGTCTGTCGTCGAGGCGCTGAGGCAGTGAAGCGCCTGTTCCTATCGTTCGGCGTCGGTGCCGCATTGTGGGCATCGGCAGCGTGTGGCGGTACTGAGAGCGGTGTGGTCGCCGCCGAGAGGAGTGACAGCAGGGCCGAGCAGGCTGTCGAAGTCGAGGCGCAGCAAGGCGCCGTCGAGCGGATCGAGACTGTGGACACTGAAGTCGTGCCGTCACAGGCGGACTCGCCGTCCGATGACGCAGATGGGGCATCGAGCACGAGCGATGCTGCTGCGGGAGCTCTGTCGCCCGAGGACATGTCCGCCGGGCCGGTCCTGCAGTGGACCGAATTCGATCCGGCCATCGGCGGTCACGGCATGTTGTTGTCGATCGGCGACGGTCGGGTCGCGATCCGCGGAGAGACGTCGCCGGGGAATTCGCAGCTCTTGAGCACCGCAGACGGCTCCGATTGGTTGGCGGTGCCGCTGCCAGCGGCCTTGTCGCCCGACGCCTTCGACCTGACCGGTGCTCGCTGGGCAGTAGCTGGATGGTCGTACGACGATCCGAGTGACGCCGATTTCAGCGGCCGGATCTACATCTCCGACAATCGAGGCGCCAGCTGGACCGAAGCGACGCTTCAGGTCGACCCGCCCGACCTGCCCGAGTACGCCATCGCCTACGTGAGCGTGAACGCAGTCGCCTCGTCCGGCGCGCAGGTTGTTGCGCTCACCAGCACCCATCTCGACCTGGATATAGAAGCGCTCCTCGCCGATCGGGGACTGATTCCCGCAGGCGCACAGGTACACGGAATGTCGGTCGGCGGCGGCCAGATCGATGTCTGGTTGTTCGAGGAGTCCTCGGAGGCCGACTCGCATGGCCAGGGCCCGCAGTGGTCAAGCGAGACCGAACTGAGGTTCACGGTTGACGAACTTGACTTGTCGGCGGAACAGCTCGCGATCATGGAGAGTCCGATTTCCGGTGAGTCCATCCGCGTCTACACGGGTGCCGGCACAGAGCTCGCCGAAGTAGCGACGCTCGAGGGGTGGCGCGCCAGCGCTGTCGGAAACGACGACGGCTTCGTGCTGCTCACCCAGAACAGCGGGGACGAGGTCAGAAGGCTCACGTCGCCCGACGGCGAAGAGTGGACTACTCAGCTGCTCGATCCGTCCCTGGTACCCGGCTGGGTCAGATCCACGGCCCTCGGGACTGACGGCACCGTATGGATTGTCAGCTCCGATGGATCTGAGGGCCACCTCACGAAATGGGGCCCGGGTGGCGCAGACCTCACGACCACCTGGCTCGGGAGACTCAGCAGTTCGGGCGAGTTCAGCGTTGGGCCCGCGGGCCTCGCGACGTTGGCGTTCCCGTCGCCGCCTGATCCCCCGGCGGGTACCGCTGGCGATTCCGGCCTGCCAACTGGTCGGGTCGCCAAGGACGGCTACGAGCTGCGATACGGAGAGCCAGAGGGCGGGCTTTCGCTCTGGGACATCGTGGCCGACGAGCCCGTGTACGAGTTCGGCCCTGAGATCTTCGGACGCGACGAGGTTCCTGAGGGTGTGCGAGAAGTCGAGGAAGGCGATGTCTTCGAATTGACCTTCGAAGATCCCGACACCGGCGATGCCCTGGTGACGTTCACGAGGGAGGATCTCGAAGCCGTCTTTGGTTCCCTGTCCGATTCGTCTTCGTCAGCTTGGTCCGCCATGGACCTGTGGGTGGGATGGTCGAGCGATGGCACTGGTTGGGGCTGGCAGAACGTTCAGGAAGCCTTCGGCCTTGGGGATGTCGAGGCGCACGTCGAAGTTGCCGTCGGCTCGGACTTCGTGATCGCGTCGGTGTGGGCCTTCGCCCCGGTTCAGGCCAGCGGCTCCGAGTCACGCAGTGGCGCACTCAGTGCCGACGGAAGGGACACCATCTTCGAGACGGAGCAGTCCATCGAGCGAAGCGCAGCGTCCGTGGGCCAGCGCTGGTTCGTCGCCCGAGTTCGATGAACCGCGCAGGGGGCTGCGCTGAATCTCCTCCCGGGCTCAGCGTCCTGCCAGACGCGGCGGTCATTCCGGCGGCGCTGCGGCGGGTGGCCGTGCGCCGGTAGTTTCGGGGCATGAAGACACCTGTGTGCGAGATGCTCGGCTGCGACGTTCCGATCGTTGCATTCACCCATTGCCGGGACGTGGTGGCGGCAGTGACCAAGGCGGGCGGCTTCGGCGTGCTCGGCGCAGCCGGTCACACGCCCGAACAGCTCGACATCGACATGGGCTGGATCCAGGACGAGGTGGGCGGCCGGCCCTTCGGCGTGGACATCATCGTGCCCGCCAAGTACGAGGGCAAGACCGAGGGTGAGCTCTCGGTCAAGGACCTCAAGGCCATGATCCCGCCCCAGCACCGCGAGTTCCTCGACGACATGATGGAGCGCTACGACGTGCCGCCGCTGCCGGCGGAGGACAAGCCCGGCGCGATCGCCGGCGACTCCGAGCCGCCGATGACATACGCGCAGGCGGTGCCGCTCATGGACGTGGCGTTCTCGTACCCGATCCGGCTGGCCGTGAACGCGCTCGGCCCGCCGCCGCCCGACATGATCGAACGGGCGCACGACAACGACGTGCTGGTGGGTGCGCTGGCGGGCAAGAAGGTGCACGCGGAGCGCCACGTTGCCGCCGGCGTCGACATCGTGATCGCTCAGGGTCATGAGGCGGGCGGCCATACCGGCGACATCGCCTCGATGGTGCTGGTGCCCGAAGTGGTGGATGCCATCGCGCCGGTGCCTGTGCTCGCCGCGGGCGGCATCGGCAACGGCCGTCAGGTTGCCGCTGCGCTGGCACTGGGCGCGCAGGGCGTGTGGTGCGGTTCGGTGTGGCTCACGACCCAGGAAGCCGAGACGCATCCGGTCGTGAAGGAAAAATTCCTCGCTGCGGGTTCGTCGGACACCCTGCGGTCACGGTCTCGTACCGGCAAGCCTGCCCGCCAGCTCCGCTCGGCATGGACCGACGAGTGGGAGGGCGAGAACTCGCCGGGCACGCTGCCGATGCCGCTGCAGCCGATGCTGATCGGCGCGGCCAGCCGCCGCATCGACCGGGCCGCCATGAACCCGTCCAATACGGGTGCGGTCGAGCTGGCCAACTATTTCGTGGGCCAGGTGGTCGGGCAGCTCAACGAGTCGATCTCGGCCACGCGGGTCGTCGAGGAGATGATCAGCGAGTATCTCGACGTCATGGAGCGCTTCGAGCAGCTCAACGCTTGACGCCGGGTTCAGCAGACATTGCAAGAGGCTGAGCCAAATGGCGAAGCCGTGGCCCGAGCGGCCCGTGAGCGCAGCGAACACGAGCGGGAAATAATGGCAACTCGACGAGCAGGTGCGCCATTGCGCGCACGCCCAAGAGGGGGACAGACATGGAGACCATGACGGGACGCGTCGCGGTGGTGACCGGGGCGGCTTCGGGAATCGGCAAAGCCCTGGCACTGGGGTTTGCCGGCGAGGGCGCCAATGTGGTGCTGGCCGATATCGAGGAAGCGCCGTTGCGTGCCGCCGAGGCCGAGGTTGCCGACCGGGGCGTCGAAGCGCTGGGCGTCATCACCGACGTGACCGATGCCGACTCGGTGGGCGCATTGGCGCAGGCGACCATCGATCGCTTCGGGGCAGTGCACATGGTGTGCAACAACGCCGGCGTCGGCGGGGGAGGGCTGATCCGCAACCAGCAGCTCGTCGACTGGCAGTGGGTCGTGGATGTCTGCCTGTGGGGCGTGATCCACGGCGTCCACCATTTCCTGTCCCATCTCATCGAGGCGGAGGAATCGCACATCATGAGCACTGCTTCGGTAGCGGGGCTCATGTCGGTGCCGGGCCTTGGCCCCTACAACGCCGCCAAGTACGGCGTGGTGGCGATCATGGAGACGCTGCACCTCGAAATGCAGCGCGACCGCAACGCCGATGTGGGCGTGTCGGTGCTGTGCCCCGGTGTGGTGCGTACGAACATCGCGACGGCCCAGCGGAATCGGCCCGAAGAGTTGCGTCGCCAACGTCGGCAGCGCCCCGAGGGCGAGGCACCGTCGGAGACAGCCGACGCCCGCCGCCGCAACGCCAACATCGCTGCCGCGCTGGAGCGCGGCATGGATCCATCGCAGGTCGCCGCGAAGGTGATCGAGGCGATGTACGAGCGGCGCTTCTGGGTGCTGTCTCATCCCGAATTGCTGGCCGAGGTCAACCATCGCAACCAGCAGCTCGCCGACCTCGAGAACCCGACGATCTTCACGAGCTTCACCGACGGCGAGGACTAGCGCCCGCCTGGCTCACCCTTCAGTGCGAGTGGTGGGGCGCAGGCTCGTCCGCCGCAGCGTCTTGCTGATCGGGCGGAGGACGACGCAATGCCCTGACCACTCCGGTCACTGCCAGCGTCACCAACAGCATGATCACTGTCGCAAGTGCCATCGTGGCGCCGGCGGCCGTGTCGTGGTGGTAGCTGACGAGCAGCCCAACCAGAGCGGCGATCGCACCGAGCACGACTGCGGTCATCATGATGCGCGGCACTCTGCGCACCAGCAGGCTTGCCGTGGCCGCTGGGGCCACGAGGAAGGCGAACACGAGCAGGCTGCCCACAGCTTCGAACGACGACACGATGGCGATGGCCAGCAGTGCCAGCAGTGCCGCGTGGGCCAGTTTCGGCCGCATCCCCGCGAGCTGCGCCTGGGCCTCGTCGAACGTTGCGACAAACAGGGCCCGGTGCAAGAGGACGGTGCAACCCACCGAAATGGCGGCGGCGATGGCCTGACGCCGGAGGTCGCCGCCGTCGATGCCGGTGATCGAGCCGAACAGAAAGCGGGTGAGGTCGCCCGAGTAGGCCCCTGCGCCGCTCGACATGATCACGACCGCCAGCGCGAGGAACCCCACAAAGAGCACGCCGATCGAGGTTTCCTCCGACAGCGGCGAGAAGTTGCGTATCAGATGGACGCCGGCCACCATCAGCAGAGCTGCGGCCAGCGCCCCGAGCGTCGTGCTGAAGCCGATGATGTACGCGAACGCGATGCCCGGCAGCACGCCGTGGGCGAAGGCGTCGCCGAGGAACGTGAGCCCTCGCAGCACTACCCACGTCCCGACCACCGAGGTCGTGAGCACTGCGAGCAGCGCCGCCCACAGCGCCCGGCGCATGAAGACGTTGTCAACAAACGGCTCGACCCACCACCCGGACGGATCGGTCAGGAATTCCACATCGCTCCTCGAAACCGCGCCTCGTGGCGCGGTGCGCACCCGCCCGGAACCGTATTCGCTCGTGGGCCACCCAGACGCTGAGATGCCGGGTGTGTGTCAACGATCGTGAAGTGTTCAGCTGTCCGATTGAAGGGCTGCGACGATCGCTGCGGCATTGCTGGTCAGCAACCCGATGTAGGCGTCACTGGGGCTGCCGGCCGGCCCGAGGCTTCCGGTATCCAGGCTGACAACCTGGACATCGCCGATCTCGGCGGCCAACTGCTCTGCGGTCTCGGTGGAGTGGGTTGTCTCGCTGAAGATCGCGGCGACGCCCTCGTGCTCGATGATCTCGGCGAGCGCTTCGAGATGAGCGATGCTGGCTTCCGCAGCCGTCGTCGCGGCCGGGATCACGGAGCCGACGACGCGGAAGCCGTAGCGGTCTGCGAAGTAGCCGAGCGCATCGTGGTTGGTGACGAGCACCCGGTGGCTGGGCTCGAGATCGGCCACGATGTCCTGTGTCTCGTGGTGTGCGTCGTCGAGCGCCTCACGGTATTTGGAGGCGCAGGCTTCGATTTCCGACTCGCTGAGACCGGTCGTCTCGGCGATCTCATGGGCAAGTTCATCGAGGGTGCCTGAGATTCGAACCGGGTCGAACCAGATGTGCGGATCGGCACCGCCGGCGTGATCGTGGCCGCCCTCGTCGCTGTGCCCGTTTTCGTCGTGGCCGTCGTCGTGATCGTCTTCGTCGTGGCCGTTTTCGTCGTGGTCTGACTCGTCATGATCGTCTTCGTCGTGCCCGTTTTCGTCGTGGCCGTCGTCGTGATCGTCGTCGTCGTCGTGGCCGTTTTCGTCGTGGTCTGACTCGTCGTGCTCATCTTCGTCGTGTCCGTCGCCCGAGCCGGCTTCGCCGATAGTGATCGGGTCGAGATGGTCGCCGATGAAGAACACCGGTGTCCCGTCCGCTGCCACAGCATCGAGGGTGTCCTCGAGCGACTCCTCAAGACCCAGGCCATTGGCGACGACGAGACTTGCGTTCGCCATGTCAGCTCGGTCGCGCAGCGAGGGCTCGAACGTGTGCGGATCGGCTCCCGGCGGCATGAGGGGCTCGACATGCACCAAGCCGTTGCAGGTGACGTTCTCGACGACGTCGGCCCAGATGTTCGTCGTTGCGACGATGGTGGGAGCGTCCGAATCTGCGGTCGCATCTGATGAGTCGTCGCCACCCGTACACGCAGCTGCGATCAACGCACATGCGGCCGCTGCCGCCAGGATTCGGCCGGATCGTCGGGTTGCGAGCCGACGGCGGCGACGGAGGTCGAGGGGGGGCACACTGATGGAGTCGTGTTCGGGTACGCGCACGGCGAGAACTATAGTGAGACTCATTCCCATTATCAATCCAAGGGCCACCTGAGCCGAGAAAGACGACGCTGACGTGTTCACACTCGATGACGTCAAGGTGTCCTTCGGCAATCGACGAGCCCTCACCGTCGAGAAGATGAGACTCGACTCGGGCGCCGCGGTGGCGCTCATGGGCTCGAACGGATCGGGCAAGACGACGCTGCTCCGAGTGCTTGCCGGATTGCTCACGCCGACGACGGGGAGTGTTCGCAAGGACTACGAGATCACCGTCGGCTACGTCAGCCAGCACCACCACCCGCACGCATTCATGCCGATGACGGTGAGCGAAGTGCTGATGATCGGGCGCTTCAGAGAGCGCGGCCTGCTGGGTCGCATGCGGAAGGCCGACCGGGACGCGATGGACGTCGCAGCCGAAAGGCTGCAGGTGGCAGACCTGCGGCGGCGATCGTTCGGCCACCTGTCTGGCGGGCAGCGCCAACGGGTCCTCATCGCTTCTGCACTCTCCTCACAGGCCGACTGCTTGCTGCTCGATGAGCCCATCACGGGCCTCGACATCCCGAGCCAGGACATCGTGCTCGAAGTGGTCGATGCCGAGCGGATGCGCAACAAGCTGGTCGTGCTGTCGACGCACCATCTCAGCGAAGCGCGCCTGTGCGAGCGGATCGTGCTGCTGAAGGGCGCTGTTCTGGCGGACGGCACGCCGGCGGAAGTGCTCAACGAAGAGAACATGGCCGCAGCGTTCGGGGCCAACGCGCTCACGCGCCTGGAAGTCGGCGAGGGCGACAAGACGTCATCGCTCTTGGTCCTGGAAGAGCCAGGGCACACGCACGATGCCGAATTCGGCCGCTCCAGTCACATCGCCGGAGAGTCGGTGTGGACGCTCGGGCCGAGAGCACGGCCATGACGGGCGTGGCGGCGCGTGCGACGCCCGGCGCTGGCGGCGAAGCGAACGTCAGCAGCACCCCGCGCACCTGGTCGAGGAACTTGGGCGAGCTGCACGAAGCCGTCGCAGGCCGCCTGAGCGAGGCCGAGCAGCGCTACACGAGCGGCCGCCGCCGACTCGTCGAGGCGCTCGCCCGTGCGGCCAGGCCGGTCAGGCTGCCGGACATCGAGTCAATGGCCCCCGATCTCGCCCGCAGCACGGCCTATCGGAATCTGGAGGCGCTGGAGCGATGCGGGGTGGTGCAACGCCTCGAGACAGGAGGCGAGCGCGCCTACTTCGAGTTGGCTGAATCGCTGCTTGGCCATCACCATCACCTGATCTGTGTGGCCTGCGGTGCGATCAGCGACGTCGAACTCGACAGCGAGACTGAGGCGCGCATCGACGCCTCGCTCGCTGCTGCTGCGAGCGAGGCAGGATTCGTGCCGCTGCACCACAACCTGGACCTTTTCGGTCGCTGCGCCGACTGCGAAGCTGCTCGCTGAGGCCGGCGGGCTGACTCGGGGCGTGCCAAGAGTTTCAGAGTGCCTGTCATAGGCTGAATCGCATCGCACACCAGCATCACCACGACTTGCGGGAAGTGTCCCGTCGACGGCTCAAGGCTGCGCTTGTGCTGACCGTCGTCATCGTTGGGGCCGAGGTGGTCGGCGCCGTCTTCTCCGGAAGCCTGGCCCTGCTGGCCGACGCCGGTCACGCATTCACCGACTCGGCTGCCATCGGTCTGGCCCTGCTGGCCACGTGGGCTGCGCAGCGCCCCGCCTCCATGAAGCGCACGTTCGGCCTTGAGAGAACCGAGGTGCTCGCAGCGGCCGCTAATGCCCTCATGTTGTGGGTGATTGCAGCTTGGATCGGCTGGGCCGCAATCGGACGCTTCATCGACGGTTTCGGCGGCGATCCGGTTGAGGTTGCCGGCGGTTGGGTGCTGGCGGTCGGCGGCATTGGCCTGGCGGTGAACATCGCAGCGGCGTACCTGCTGCACGGTTCCTCACCCGGCAACCTGAATGTGGAGGCGGCGTTCCGGCACGTCCTCGCCGACCTGATGGTGTCGGTGGCCGTGATGATCTCTGCCGCGGCGATCCTCATCTTCGGCTGGTGGTGGGTCGACCCTGGGCTGAGCCTGCTGATCGCAGCGCTCGTCGTGCTGAGTTCGTGGAAGTTGGTGACGTCGGTCTTCGAAGTGCTGATCGACGGTGTGCCCTCCGACGTGGATCTCGACGAGTTGTGCGCCGACATGGAAGATGTGCCCGGCGTCACGGTGATGCATGACATCCACGTGTGGGCCGTCACCTCGGGCTACGTCTCCATGAGCGCTCACGTGCTCACCGACCCCGACCACGGTGCCGAACACGGAGCCGTCCTCGCCGAGTTGCGACAGATCGCGAAGGATCGGCACGGCATCTCCCATGTGACGCTGCAGCTGGAGACCTCAGAGGCCGACTGCACCGAGGATCATCACCTCAACCGCGCCGGCCTCCACGAGCGCCTGTAGCAATTGAAGGTCCCCGCCCGCAGGCGTCGGGCTCAGGCGCGGGCCTGCTCGTCGCTGACGATCGGCGGCTCGGTGGACCAGGGGAAGTTGATCCACAGGTCAGTGCGCTGCCACACCCAGTCGCAGTGGACGGTTGACCACGGCTTCTCGTACAGCACCGCCACGCCGCAGCGCCGCCGGTCCATGACCTCACATTCTTCGGCGCCCGTTGCCTCGCTCACGCGTCCTCCCAGGCTGTCCCGCTCCGCTCGCCTCCGAAACTAGGCGCGCGCCGAGCGCTCGCACTATTCCCGTTCCTTTAGGGGGTACCTACAAGTGTTCGTATCCAGCCTCTGGCCTGCGGTTTTGCGTCACGAGCCGGGTCATTGCGTTCTATTCGCGTTCTATTCCGGGGGGCGGGGGGTCAGGGGGTGTCGAGCAGCCAGAACGAACCGCGACCGTGGCCTTCGACGCGAATGAGGCCCATTTCTCGCAGTTCGACTAACGCCTCACGCACATCAGCGGCTTCTGCCATGAGCGCATCAGCGAGTTCGCCCCGTGAAGCAGGGCCGACGACCAGCGCTGACAGCACCGCAGCTTCCAGCTTGGAGACGTCCACGCTCGTCCCATCCGGCCGCAGCCAGTGACCCCAGCGCGGGATGCTGCATGTGACCGAAGCGCCGCCGGCCAAGAATGCTGGGCGGCCGAGGCCTGCCTCTGCGCACATACGAATCATGCGAAGCGTTCCTGAGCCCAACTGTTCGACGATGCCTCGCCGATACAGGCAGCCGAGCATCACTGGATTCCATGGGTGCGATCCATGCGGCTCGTACAGGTCGGCGGGGGTGAGGCCAAAATGCAGCTGGCCGGGCGACGCCACCTCGAGGCGGTCGGCATACAGACGCACCTGCACCAGTCCGGCTGCTGCGTAGTCACGATGGCCGAACGCGTTGGCCAGCGCCTCGCGCACGACGGCCCGCGGGATCTCCGAATCGGTCTCGGCTTGCAAGCCGTCACCGATCTGTGTCCGCCAGCTCAAATGATCATCGCAGAAGGCCATCGCCGTGCGCAGCGAGGCGTACACGTTGTCCGCGATGAGCGCATCATCGTGGAGTTCTTCCGCGAGCTCGGCGCCGTCCACTGCCACCAGCCGACAGCCGAGATTCGGGAAGTGGCCACCGAGTTCTCGGACACGTCCGAAGAGCGCGATGGCACCACGGTTCGGCAGGCCTTCACTGTCCAGGAGACCGAGCGCCAGCAACACATCGGCCGATGACGCCTCCGCATCGAAGGCGGCGCGCCTGGCGGCGATTGCGTCGTCTCGGAACTGTTGCACTTCGTGGTCGTCGATGGCATCAAAGTCGAATCCCGACGCCTCGAGCTCCCACCTCGCCGTACCGTGCACTCGCTCCAGCACCAGCGACAACTGCATTTCGTCGGGCATGTCGACGGTCGCCGCACCTGATCGCATGTAGTGATGGTCCCGGTAGGTGTAGGGCTTGCTGCCGCCCGATGGAACAGTGGCCACCACCAGTTCCCGCCCATCGCAGTCGGGCAGCGAGACCCGCTCGATAGACGGCGGGTGGCGGGGGTGGATGTTCAGGCATGCGTTGGTGATGTCGGTGAGCGTCTCGCCGCCCACCTGTTGTCCTGTGATGTTGCCCTTGGGTCCGATGCCGAAGATCACCCTTCCGCCCCGGCCGTTGAGCATGGCCGAGAGCGTCTTGGCTGCAGCTTCGCGTTGGCCGGTCGTTGCCTTGAATTCGACGGTCTCAGATTCGCCTTGCTGGGCTAAGCCGACGATTTCCTCCAGCGAATTCACGGTGCCAGTATCGCCGCGTTCGAGGTGCCGCAGTGCCGGAATTTCACAGCCAGGCGTTGGGCCCGCCCGAGGACTCGGGTACGCCGACAGGTTCTGTGCCGCGTGCGCTTGTTCTATTCGCGTTCTATTAGGGGGTACCTACAAATGTTCGTATCGAGCCTCTGACCTGTGGTTTTGGATCCTGAGTCAGGTCATTGTGTTCTATTCGCGTTCTATTGGCAGGGTGCCGAGACAGTCGGTGATTGGTGCTCGCGTTGGTCGGGTGGGGACTCGGCCCTGGCGGCGAGCTTGTGCGGGCAGTCCCGTCGAAGGGTGACCTCAGGAGCGGGCCTGCTCGTCGCTGACGATTGGCGGCTCGGTCGACCAGGGGAAGTTGATCCACAGGTCAGTGCGCTGCCACACCCAGTCGCAGTTGACGGTTGACCACGGCTTCTCGTACAGCACGGCGGTGCGCACGCTGCGCACCCGCGGCAGGCAGAAGTCGTAGACCAGCTTGAGCGTGTGGCCGGTGTCGGCCACGTCGTCGGCGATGAGGATGTCCGAGTCGCGGTGGTCGACCAGGTCGGGCGTGGGCGGCAGCATGATCGGCACCTCGAGCCGCTCGTCGACGCCGGTGTAGTACTCGCAGTTCATGACGTAGATGTTCTTGACCGACAGGGCATAGCCCAGCGAGCCGGCGCAGAACAGCCCGCCCCGGGCGATCGCCAGGATCATCTGGGGCCGGTAGCCGTCATCGGCGATCATCTGCGCCAGCTCGCGCACGGCCACGCCGTAGCGCTGCCAGTCCATGACTTCTCGCTCTTCCGCGTCTGTTGCCTCGCTCACGCGTCCTCCCAGGCTGTCCCGTTCCGCTCGCCTCCGAAACTAGGCGCGCGCCACTCTGCGCTCGCACTATTCGGGATCTTGACCAGTCTCGTATCGGCTGCTTCGGCGGAGCATTCCCAGGTGAGCACGAAGCGTTAGGGTCCGAGGTAGCCGTTACTACATTCGGAAGCTGACATGCGCAGGCGCGTCACACGAGCTGTCGCGGTTCTCGGACTGCTGGTCGCTGTGGCTGTCGCGGTGCGGATTGTCGCCTCGGCGGTGAACGACGATCTCGCCGCTGCCGATGAGGTGGTCATCTCGTCGCGTCCTGGTGATCTTGTCGAGGGTGACGCCGATGAGGACGACGGCCTCGGGGACGACGACGACGAGCCGCTGCCGAAGGACGGCAGCGAGACGCCCGAACAGGCGACGCTGGTCACTCGAACGGTGGTGTCCAAGGGCGACGACGAAGACGACGGGGACGACGGCGACGGCGATACGCCGACGCCGACGGACAATGACGGCACTGATTCGGATGGGATCGATACGCCGACGCCAACCGACAATGACGGCACGGACTCGGACGGCATTGACACGCCGACCCCCTCGACGCTGACACCGGTCACCGACGGCATCGACACACCCACGCCGTCGCCGCTGACACCGGTCACCGACGGCATCGACACACCCACGCCGTCGCCGCTGACACCGGTCTCCGACGGCATCGACACACCCACGCCGTCGCCGCTGACACCGGTCTCCGACGGCATTGACACGCCGACCCCTGAAACGCCGGCGACGCCGGTCAGCGATCTCGGTGACCTCAGCGACGTCAGCACGGTCAGCAACAACGACGACGGAAACGCCGATGGCGTCGCGACGCACCAGTTGGCTCGCACCGCCAACTCGTCAGCCCGTACGAAGCGCCGGCGGCGCTCATCGCCGGTGAAGCCTCCGCTGCTGGAGGCGGTCGATTTCCCCGCCGATCCTGCGCTTCCGCAGTTGGAGCGGCTGTTCGATCCCGAGTGGGTGTGGGACGCCTCGGTTTGTCGCTTTCCCGAAGCGTCCGATGATCCGTGTCGGCTGCGAATCCGGCAGTTCAGCCATCTGCCGGGGCGGTTTGCGACGGTCAACTACGAAGCGCAATGGCCCGAGGAGGCTTTTCTGGCGCCGGAGTTCTTCACCGTGACGCTGCGTCGCGACAACACCGCAGCGGTGTCGAGATTCCCTCACGATGACGCCCTGCCGGGGCTGGCTCCCGCTGTGAGCCCCGACTCGGCGTTGCGCTTGGTGGACCAGCACGTGTTCGCGGTGCCGCGTCGGCTGATGGCAGTCGAGACGGTCCGCTATCGGCCCGCCAATCGAGCTGTGCTGCGCCACCAGACAGGCAAGTTCAGCTTCTTTGCCCGCGTTGTGCGCCCCGCAGCGTTGCCGAGCTTGCTCGCAGCCGCGGAACTCATCGACGCCTCACGTTTCGTGAGCGCACCGGTGGTGGGCTGCTGGGCCGATGGTGGTGTGGTGTGGGTTCCCGAGGTGCCCGGCGTGAACCTGCGTGACAGCCTGGCAAGCGGGCACGCACCCGACCCGGCGCTGCTGCTCGACGGCCTCCACAGCCTGTGGGCGCTGCCCCCCTCGCGAACCTCTGCGCCAGCGTTCGATCTCGCCGGCGGGTACCACCGAGCCGAGCGCACCTTCGCTCACGTCCTGCGCGACGACACCGACGGGCGACGTCTGCTGCGCGAGGTCACCGAGGCCCTCGCCGGGTTCGTGGACGACTGGGAGCCGACGACGATCGCTCACAACGACTTCTACGACGACCAGATGATCTGCATGCCCGACGGCAGAATCGCCCTGGTCGACTTCGAAGAGGCAGGCCCGGGCGATCCCATGCTCGACGTGGGCAACCTGCTCGCCCACCTCACATGGGCACTTCACGGCACCAGCCACGACTCGGCCGATGCCCGAGCGGTCTTCTACGACCAGACCAAGCATGCCGCCTTGGAACGCTTCGGCTGGGACGCACACGAGCTGGCGTTGCGAGAAGCCGTGTGCATCTTCCGCATCTGCACCAACACCGTCCGACGCATCAAACCCGACTGGCAACGACGAACCCGCAACGGCCTCGCACTCGCCGCCAACACCCTCGCCTGAACGACAAGCGAGCCGCGTTTCCTCACGCACGACCTCGACGCGGTCCGACCGAGCCTGATGTAGCTGCCTCTCGGCAGGGGATCACCGCGGACATCCCCCGATTCGCTGCGGAGATCCGCAGCTGTCTCGAGGGCTGACGGTGCTGCACTCGGGCCGCGGCGAGTAATTCGTGGGGTCCCCGGTCGTCGGAGGTGCTTGCCTTACGCTCGCCGCAAGGCCGATGCCACCAGCTCCCCGGGGTCTTGAGTGAACGAGATCTATCTCGACTACAACGCCTCCGCGCCTTGCGATCCGCGGGTGGCGGACGCTGTCACGAAGGCCATGACCGACGGATTCGGCAATGCGTCGTCAGCCCATCGATTTGGCCGGCGACAGGCCGCAGCGGTCAGTGAGGCCCGCGAACAGGTGGCCGCTCTCGTGGGCGGAGCGCCGGGAGGGGTCGTCTTCACCGCCGGGGCGACGGAGGCCAACAATCTCGCCCTTGGCGGCTTCGCTCCGGCGAGTCACGGATCTCAGCCAGATACGACTCCGATGCTGGTGGTCTCCGCGGTGGAGCACGCATCCGTCAGCCGAGCGGCAGAGGCTTTCGCCGCGACCGGTCGTTGCAAGTACCGCACTGCCGCCGTCACGCCAGGCGGGTTTGTTGACGTCGACGCGCTGGCTGGCTTGCTGACAGAGACCGGATACCCCGTGATGGTGTCGGTGATGGCTGCCAATAGCGAGACGGGCGTCCTCAATCCCATTGAGGAGGTTGCTCAACTCGTTCATCAGGCAGGGGCGCTGTTCCACTGCGATGCCACTCAGATGGTTGGTCGGCTGCCATTCGATATGTCGGCGCTTGGCTGTGATCTGGTCTCGCTCAGCGGCCACAAGATCTGCGGCCCGACGGGCGTGGGCGCCCTGGTCGGGACTCGTGAGGCCCTCGCTGCTCTGCACCCGACGCTGTGGGGCGGTGGTCATGAGCGCGGCCTTCGCTCGGGCTCGCTGAATGTCGCGGGCATCGTCGGCCTGGGAGTCGCTGCGGAGCTTGCAGCCGATGAGCAGGAAACGGAATCCGAGCGAGTCGGCGCGTTGCGAGATCGATTCGTTGATTCGCTGATCGACGCATTGCCTGCGGTTGATCAGAACGGCGACATCGAACGTCGGCTCCCCAATACCGCCAATCTCCACTTCGCCGGAACGGATTCGGATGCCGTGCTCGTGAACATGGACCCCGTCGCAGCATCCGCGGGGAGCGCCTGCAGCACCGGTGCGATCGAACCCTCGCCGGTCCTGACGTCGATGGGACTGTCGCGTGAAGCGGCGTTCGAATCGGTGCGGTTCAGCCTCGGACGATTCACTACATCGAGCGAAATTGCCGTCGCCGCCGAGAAGGTTGTCACAGCCGTTCGTTACGTTCGGCTCATGACCACAGAGGCGGCATGACGTGCACCTGAGCGAGGCCGCAGAGCCGGTATTTGCACGCCATGAGACGTTCCATCCTCGCTACGGCTGGTTCCGTAAGGCGTATGTAGCGGCTACCGCTGACCCGCGCGTCTTTGCGAGCGAGGACGCTCCGGTGCGCCTGGGCGTGGGCAAGAACATGGTTCGCGCCATTCGTTTCTGGGGACTCGCGGCCAAAGTGGTCGTCGAAGTTCCTGATCCCGACGCTCGGTCGGGTCGCAAGCCGACAATTGTGAAGCCGACTCGATTCGGCGAAGCGCTGTTTGGTGAAGACGGCTGGGATCCGTGGATGGAGGACCCGGCATCGCTTTGGCTGCTGCACTGGCGCCTGCTGGCTCGCCCGTGCCGATTGCCAGTGTGGTGGTTGGCGCTCTGCGACTTCAATGCGGTGGAGTTCGAGGTAGAAGATCTCGGCAGGTCCGTGATGACGCAGCTGCGTTCGGTGCCGGACTGGAAAGAGCCGAGCGAATCCGCGGTCGAGAAGGACCTCAGTGCTTTCATGCGCACGTACGGACCGACGTCTCGTACTGGCCGAGAGACTGTCGACGATGCAGCAGACTGCCCGCTGCGGGAACTGCGCCTGGTCGGTCGGTCTGAGGCGACCGGCGCCCACCGCTACAAGCTGGGTTTGAAGCCGACGCTGGCTCCAGCGGTTGCGGCACACGCCGTGCTGGACTGGATTGCACGCACCGGTTTGACCGGCCAGACGATCACACTCGAACGGATCGTCGCGGAGAGCGGCTCGCCAGCGAGCGTGTTCAAGTTGAATGCAGCCGATTTGTTCACAGCCCTGACCCCCGCAGTCGAAGTCACGGACTCGTTGGACTTCACGACACCGACAGGGGTGCCCCAGCTCTCATGGAAGGGCGACGTGGCTACAGCTGCGGCCGAGCTGCTGTCCGAGCACTACGGCGTCGTGCCCCTTGATCCAATTGCCGGGCCTCTGAGCGACGAACCGACAGGTCGCAGTGACGAGTCCGAAGAAGACAACGAAGCGGAAGATGTCCTGACTCGCTTGCATGTTCGACAGGCGCGACGCGACGGGAGACGAGGGCGGTGACGAAGCTGGCCGATGTGCTGTCGGTGCGGAGCCAATTCGCACGGTCGGCGAACTTCGAGCGCGACGCGGACAGTGCCGAACCGCTCGACGGCTACGTCGTGACTGCGCGGGCGCTCGATGTCGTTGAACGCATTGCGTCGTCGGCGCTCGGGCCCGCTGGCGGTGCATGGTCGGTCACAGGTCCGTACGGCTCTGGCAAGTCGTCGCTGGGGTTACTGCTCGATGCGGCGTTCGGACCTCCCGGTAGCGCACGAGATAGCGCACTCGACAAGATCGCAGAAGCATCACCAACAGCCAAGAACCAGCTGAATCAGGCGCTCTCCAGGCACCGGAGCCGTTCGCGAGGCTTCTACCGAGCACTGGTCACGGCCGATCGTGAACCAGTCGCGCGAACGGTGCTTCGCGGTCTTCATCGAGCGGTGACGCGGCGCTACGGCAAGGTTCCAGGCTCGGCCCAGTTCCCGGCGTCGTCATTGCTCAAGCTTGCACAGCGGCGTGTCAGCCGAGCCGAAGACCCGGTTGACCCATCGGTGAGCGAACTCGTTGAGATTGCTCGCTGTATGGCCTCGCAAGACCCACTGCTCATCGTCATCGATGAGTTCGGAAAGAACCTCGAGGCCGCAGGGGACAACGAGTCCAGCGACATCTATCTCCTCCAACGGCTCGCCGAGGCCGGACAGGGCGCCGGGCTGCCGATCTTCGTGGTCACCTTGCAGCACTTGTCGTTCGAGGAGTACCTCGCCGACGTCGACGATCGTCGGCGTCGCGACTGGGCCAAGGTGCAAGGCCGCTTTGTCGACGTCGCATTCACCGAATCGGCCCCTCAGACGCGAGCGCTGATAGCTCAAGCGTTCCGAGTCAGCGACGAACAGCTGCACCAGCGCATCGACAAGTGGGCCAGGCACCACGCCAAGTCGCTCGCGTCGGCAGGCATCACGGATCTCAGCGACCCCGGCACGATCGCATCTTGTTGGCCGCTTCACCCCGTCTCGACGCTTGTTCTGCCCGAGCTGTGCAACCGATTCGGGCAGCACGAGCGAACGCTGTTCTCGTTCTTGGCTGGCAGCGAGTCAGGGACAGTGGCTTCGCTCGCAGCAGAAATCGAGATTGATCGCGCCGACTACGTGCCCTCGATCGGCCCCGAAGCTGTCTATGACTACTTCATGGCCACAGGTGGCGCCGGCGTCAGTGCCGTCGGCCGCTCAGGCCGGTGGACTGAGATCGCGAGCCGGCTGCGAGATGCCAATGGGCTGTCGTCTGCGGAGCAGCGCATCGCCAAGACAGTGGCGCTGCTGAACCTCGTCTCAGCTTCTGGTGCAGTGCGAGCCAGCGCTCCTGTTCTCAACCTCGTCGACTCTGCGTCGAAGGAGGTGCTCACTGGCCTCGAACAGCGCGGTCTGGTGACGTACCGATCATTCGCCGATGAATACCGAATCTGGCAAGGATCCGATGTCAATATCTCCGAGTTGCTGGAGGGGGCACACAACCGAGTCGCTGATCGGCCGCTGCACCAGGTGCTGGGCGCTGTCTATGAGCTTGAGCCAGTAGTCGCTGCTCGACACAGTGCTCAGAACGACGTGGTGCGACTGTTCAGTCGTCGCTTCGCCCACGGCGACGAGGCCGTCGTGCCGCCAGCTCCGCTCGATCCGATCGACGGCGAGCTGCTGCTGGTGGCGAATCCCGACGATGGACTACCGACGCTCTCTGAGGAAGCGCTTCGTAGTTCTGGCCGTGCACCGGACGATTCGGGCCGGGTGCGTCGGCTGCAGTCAAAACCGGTGGTCGCGGCTCTGCCCGAGAATGTTGTAGCGCTAGATAGCGCCGCGCGCGCAGTGGCTGCGTTGAGCGACGTTCTCTCGGCGCCTCAGGTGGAAACTGACTGGGTCGCCCGACGCGAAGTAGGCGAGCGGCTCGCCTTGGCGCGCGTACAGCTAGAAGCGGCGGTGACGTCAGCGTTCGGCACCAGCAATTGCCAATGGGTGCTGCTCGATGACCAGGCCGGCATTGTGCTGCGACCAGGACGGGGAAGTGCGCCGCTCTCGGAAGCGGCGGATCTCGCCTATCCAGCTGCGCCGCGTATACCGAACGAAATGCTGAACCGCTCCGATCTGACTTCGCAAGGGGCCAAGGCCCGCCGGATCTTGCTGGAAGCCATGATCGAGCACAGCACCGAGTATCGGCTCGGCCTCAAGGGCTACGGGCCCGAGGTCGCCATGTATGAGGCGGCGCTGAAACACGCCGGACTGCATCGCCCCAAGAAGGCCGGCGGTGATCCCATCTTCGGCAAGCCACGCGTGCGCCGTGACAGCAAGCCATCGGAGAGCAGCCGACAAATCGAGCAATTGCGCCTCATCCCTGCATGGGAGGCGATCGAAGAAGCATTCGAGTCGGCGAAGGCCACGCGCCTCAATGTTCGGGACCTGTACACGACCCTGGCGTCGCCCCCGTACGGCGTCAAAGCCGGTGTCATCCCCGTGGTCGTCACAGCCGCGTTGCTCGCACGAGCCGACCGCATGGCGATCTACGAGCACGGCACGTTCCAGCTCGGCCTGTCGGCTGACCTGTCGGAACGCATGGTGCGCAACCCGGAGCACTTCGAGGTCAAGCACTTTGCGAACGTCACCGGCCGTCGCCGCGATGCGCTGAACGCACTCGCCGAGTGCTTCGGAGTCGACGCGAGTCTCGGCGATCGTCGAGTCGGCAACGTGCTCGCCGTCACGCTGTATCTGGCGAGCCGAATGCGCCGTCTGGAGCAGTGGACGCGTCGGACGTCACACCTGTCGGCGGAAGCACTGGCGGTTCGTGACGCCTTGAACGAGGCGACGGAGCCGGACGTATTGCTGTTCGAGCTATTGCCAGTCGCCCTCGGCTACGAACCCATCGCACCCGGTCGCAAGCGGGCGGATATGCCCACCGCCGGATCAGCTGGCCTGTATTCGTCATTCGCCAGCGACCTCGCCCGCTGCATCGACGAGTTGACGTTTCGTTGTCGCAACATGATCGAGGAACTGCGGGATGACTTGCTTGCCGCTGCAGGCGAACGCACGCGGCTGGCCGTCAGTGGCCCGGCTGTTGGACTCGTGGACGAAGTGCTCGATCGAGATATGCGAGCGTTCGTCTTGGCGTTGTCCAACGACGTGTACGACGACGATCGGGATTGGATGGCATCGATCGCGACCGTGGTCGCGAAGAAGGCGCCGACCGAGTGGAGCGACGACGATCTTGCCAAGGTCCGAGCGGAGTTCCCGCATCGGCTCAACGCATTCAATCGATTGAGGGCGCTTCATGCCGAGCGTCGAGCGGCTGACGGGGCACCGTTCGAAGCGATTCGGATCGCCGTGACGCACCCAACAGGGGCCGAGGCCGTACGCCTCGCGGAGGTTGCTGAGGGCGAGACCGGCCAGGTGGAGGAAGCCCTTGACGAGCTGATCGCACAGGTCGCAGATTGGCTGGGCTCTCCCCAACGAGCGCACAACGCGATCTGGGCAACGCTCGGCAAGCGGCTTCTTGAGCATGAGCGTCCGCTCGACATCGGCCCAGTTCAGGAAGACAAATTGCCCAGGAGTGTCGGTCATGGTTGAGCAAACGCGGCATATCTGCGGCATCTCGGGCGGCAAGGATTCAAGCGCTCTAGCGCTCTACCTACGAGACCGAGTGCCGCAAATGGAGTACTTCTTCTGCGATACGGGCGCTGAGTTGCCCGAGACGTACGAGTTCCTCACCCGTCTCGAGGTCATCCTGGGCAAGCCGATCGCTCGCCTGAACTCCGAACGCGGTTTCGACCACTGGTTTGAGGTCTTTCGTGGAGCGCTGCCGTCGCCGCAGATGCGCTGGTGCACCAAGGTGATGAAGATCAAGCCCATCGAAGCGTGGATAGGCGACGAGCCTGCGGTGTCGTACGTAGCCATCCGGGCAGACGAGGCGAACCGCAAGGGCTATGTGTCGACCAAGCCGAACATCGAGAGCCGCTTCCCGTTCGTCGAAGACGGCATCGACCACGACGGCGTCATGCAGATCCTCGACGACGCGGGCATCGGCCTCCCCGATTATTACGAGTGGCGCACACGCTCAGGCTGCTACTTCTGCTTCTACCAACGCAAGGCCGAGTGGGTGGGCCTCGCGGAACGCCACCCAGAGCTCTACGAGCGCGCGATTGCGATTGAACAAAAGGTCCTGCTCGACGCCGGAGTCGACGGAGATGCCGACTTCAGCGAGCGTGCCATGGCCGGACGCCAGTACACGTGGAGCGGCGGTGAGACGCTCGTGCAACTACGCTCCCGCAGCCAAGAAATCCTCGACAAACACGAAGCTGCCATAGACCGTATCCGTCAGGTCCGCACAGCGATACCCGTCCTCGAAGCTCTTTCGGATGCGCTTGACGCCGACGATGACACGGATCCCTGCACAATTTGCGCTGTCTAAGCCCGTTGAATGTGTGCAATATAGAGGGCTGAGAGCAACGCTAGAGCTTAGAGAACACCCACATGCATACAAACCACGAGCAACTTCGGGACAACCTATTTCATGCACGACATTTCTGACATCCTCAAAGCCTCCTCAAAGAGCGCGATCGAATTCATGTCTGAACGCGGGCAAGGATTCTTCATTCCACCATATCAACGCGAATACTCTTGGGACGAGGAACATATATTCCGTTTGTTCGACGATATCAATCACGGAATCGGGCAACTGTTACTGCGTGAAGACGCGGCCACGTTCATCGGTACATTCATTGGCATTCTGGCGAACGAACACAATATCATCGAGCCGATGGGGGCAGGAGCACCTGGCCGAATTATGATTGTGATTGATGGCCAACAGCGATTGACAACATTGACGCTCGTGAGTGTGGCCCTACATCAGAGACTAACGCAGAGCGCACAGATTTACGAAGAGTCTTCAGATTCTGTAGGTACTTGGTTACGAGGGCAATGCGCAGAGACGCTCCCTGAACTTCTATCGACGATTGTAGAGGACAGGCGCCATGGCGATAATGAATTCAGATGGTGTCCTCGAATTATCCGGGCGTATTCCGACAAGTGGTCCCGTAAGAGAACGGAAGCGCAGTATCAGTCACCGATAGCGCGCCTGTTGCATTCCTATGGACAACACGCTGTCAAAGAAGAAGCCAATCCCTTCCGGCCGTCAAGTCGGTCCGTCATCACGGATACTCTGGCGTACGTCGATAAGACGCTGGGCGCGGCGGTAGAAGGATCATCTGAGGATATTAGGCTGCCCGATGTAAGCCACCTCGCTACAAGCGAGAATGTCAGCCGCGCACTATTTGGAGGCGATTGTCCCGGCGAAGTAGCGAAGCAGCTTTCGGACGAAGCGCTTGCGCAAGAACGTCAGATATTTCGACTGTTAGTTGTTGCCCGATTTATGTTGTATCGAGTTGCCGCAACCATTGTTACAGCAACTACCGAAGATTATGCATTCGACATGTTCGAGTCGTTGAATACGACAGGCGAGCCGCTAACCGCTTTTGAGACATTTCGGCCGAAAGTTATCCAAACAGTTGGTCAAGACGGATTTCGTAGATCGCGATCGGAGACATTCTTAGCTCACGCAGAAGACTATCTTCACAAGTTCAAGACCGCACAAGAACGCCAACGAGCCACAAATGACCTTCTCATTCCCTTCGCCTTGGCAGAGTCGGGACGCCGTTTATCTCGCCGACCGAGTGAACAAAGATCCTACCTTCGCCTCAGGTACGACGGTTTGACATCCCTGGAACGTGAATCGTTCTTGGAGCATATGGGGCACATTGCGCAGTTACTGCAGCACGCTTGGGACTCAGAGACTGTCGGTGACATGGGGCCGGCATTGAAGGGGCTCGGAAGGCTTACAACTGATGAGCAAATGTGCTTTGATATTCTCCAATCGACCAATCACACGATTTCAATTGCGGCACTTACAAGGTTTTACTCGGCCCGGCTTTCCGGGGACTCAGTCTCATGTGGAGGAGCTCTTCGGGCGGTAACGGCGTTCCTTGCACTCTGGCGCGGAGCGAAGGGCGGCACCGCGGGAATTGACAACATTCACCGAGTTCTGTTGCGCGAAGGCAATCAAGAGCAAGGTATTGCACCGTTAGCTCGCGTGCCCCAGGATGTTTCTCGTGCATCGAGGCCCCAAAACGAGATGCTTGAGAAGTACTTTCGTCTGCAGCTAGACGCCGCCGGGATTGGCACACGTAAAGCCTGGGTTGAACGAGCATCGTCAATTCCAATTTATGCGCACAATCAACAGTTGACACGATTCCTCTTGCTGGCTGCGAATCATGACACCGTCGTAGAGGTTGCGACACCCGCATTGATTGCAGTTGGTAAGGCGGGCGTGTTGCCACTCTTGACATATGAACAATGGAATGACCGTAAGAATATATCAGTGGAACACGTCGCGCCTCGCAAGCGGGACGGTGAGAATGACTGGTCGCCAAGTCTCTATGAGGATCTGGAGACGATTGATTGTCTAGGCAACCTCATTCTCTTACCTGCAGAGGCCAATTCCAGTATCTCGAATCGGTCTTGGCCCGAGAAGCACGCCTGTTATAGAATATTGGCCGCCCAAACACCGGCTGAGCAAGAGCATGAAGTACATGTTGCTCAAGAACTGGGAATTGACCTGCCTCAGGTGGTGATTGACACAATTGACTATCTCCCGATTGCAGCTACCGTAGCCAACTTGGAGAACGATTGGGACGTCGATGTCGTCGCCGAGCGGTCGAAGATGCTTTGCGCATTGGCGTGGGATCGAATTGCGCCATGGCTCGGCTATGAGGTTTAGCCGTTGACCTCGACCATGATGCAGCGACACCGAGTCTGTGGTCAGTTGGCAATGGGCGTGATCGTGGCCGAGGTGGGTACTGTGGCGCCGTTGTCGGCGACTGCCGCCGGCGGGCCGGTAAACGGCGCACCCAAAGCGAGCGAGGAAACCATGGAACTTGGCGAGGCAGCACTGACGTCGATGACGACGAGGTACTTCACGAAGGACCCTGTCTCTGACGAGACACTGGAGCAGGCGTTCGACTACGCGCGTCACGCACCACAGGGCGGCAACCGCCAGCCGGTGCGCTTCATCGTCGTGCGTGACGACGAGAAGAAGCGGCAGCTACAGGAGTGGTACCTGGAGCCGTGAAAGGCCTACCTCGGCATGGCCCGCAGCGGCGACATCGAGATCGTCGGCGAGAAGGCGAAGCGCCTGCTCGACAGCGCTGACTACGGGTGCGCCGCAGGTTAACTCGCGTGGTGTAGTGTCAGGTGTGTGGAGTTGTCGGCTGCTGCTGCGGGGGTGTTCTTCGACACGGTGATGCCGCATCTGGGCGAGCGTCAGCGGCGTGTGTTGTCGGGCGCGCTGGCCGAGGCGCTGGGCCGCGGCGGGCAGGCGTTCGTGGTGGAGGCGTCGGGGATCTCGACTTCGACGATGTCGAGGGCTGCGCGGGAGGTGCGCGAGGGGGTGGAGCCGTCGGACCGTCAGCGGGCGGAGGGCGGCGGGGACCGCCCGGCGGTCGACAAGCAGCCCGGCCTGGCCGAGGCGCTCGACGAGCTGGTGCATCCGAGCACGCGCGGCAGCCCGACCTCGCCGCTGCGCTGGACGTTGAAGTCGACCTATCAGCTCGCACGCGAGCTGGCCGCGCAGGGCTTCAAGGCGTCCGCGGAGCTGGTGCGGCGGCTGCTGCACCAGATGGGCTACTCGCTGCAGGCGCCGGCCAAGCAGAACGAGGGCGCCGCCCATCGCGACCGGGACGCCCAGTTCGCGTATCTCAACTCGCTCGCGCAGGAGTTCCTCGACGCCGGCGAGCCGGCGGTCAGCGTGGACACCAAGAAAAAGGAGCTCATCGGGAACTACGCCAACAAGGGCGCCGAATGGGAGCCCGCCGGCGAGCCGCAGCGGGTCAACGTGCACGACTTCGCGGACCGCTCGTTGGGAGAGTTCGCCACCGCCATCGGCTACGGCGTCTACGACCTCGCCAACAACGACGGCTGGGTCAGCGTCGGCGACAGCGCCGACACCGCCGAGTTCGCCGTCAACTCCATCCGCCGCTGGTGGGACACCCTCGGACGGCAGCGGTTCCCGAACGCGACCCGTCTGCTCATCACCGCCGACGCCGGCGGATCCAACGGATACCGGCCCCGCGCCTGGAAATGGTTCCTCGCCCGCCTCGCCGCCGACACCGGCCTCGAGATCACCGTCGTGCACTACCCGCCCGGCACCAGCAAATGGAACAAGATCGAGCACCGCCTCTTCAGCTTCATCACCATGAACTGGCGAGGCCGACCCCTCACCGACATCGCCACCATCGTCGAGCTCATCGCCTCCACCACCACCCAAACCGGACTCACCGTCCAAGCAGCCCACGACCCCGCCTGGTACCAACGCGGCATCAAAATCACCGACCACCAGATGAAACAACTCCCACTGCGGCCCCACCACTGGCACGGCGAATGGAACTACACCATCACACCCAACCACGCGACCTAACCCGCGGCGGACCCTAAGCAATCAGTACGTGCTACTGCCGACCGAGCCAGCGGATGACGCGTCGTGTAGATCGAAGCCCTGTTCGAGCCGTGGCAGAGCGATGACGCCGCTCTTGTTTTTGATCTCGCAGATCTTGTTTTGGAGCTCGTTCAGATTCATATTCTGCCGACATTCGGTCGATTTCATCGATCATGCCTGAAAAATGGACGATTGCGTCCTCTATCTCGTCAATCTGTCCTACAAACTCAAGACATGCACGAGTCCGCCGGAGAAGGACTTGGCTTGCCTCAAGCGCCGCTGCATACGCGTCCCTTGCGCGTCGCCCGTTAGATAGTGTGGGCCGCTCATCGAAAGCGCGAACCATTCTGTCTACGTGTTTGGCCGCCGACCCGCGAAGCTCGGCGAGTTCAATGCACTCTTGAGTACAGCGGACGTCGTTTGGCGCATTTTCTGCGCAGATGCATGGCAGTGCCGTTCTTGGGTCTTGGTTCATGTCAGCGCTACTTGGTCCGTGAGAGTGGATGTCGAGTTGTGATAGCGGCAGTATTGCATGCACGCGCTCGCCGGACAAATCAGGCTATTGTACACCCCCCAACCATGCGCTCAACTCGGCTTCTTCCGCTTCTGTGAGGTTGAGGTGCACTGCCTGCGCCCGCGCTATCGTCGAATTCAATACAGCCGTCCTGATTTGTTGCTCAGTTGGAGCCGGGACCGAGTTCAGCGGCTGCCCACCATATAGAGCGGACCGCACTACATGACCAATCTGTGTTCGTCCTATTCCGATTCCGTGTTCTCGAAGTTCGTCTCGACACCAGGCGGTGCAATTTGTCAGGTTGAACTCATTTCCATGCGGGTATCGTGCCATTACTGCAAAGAGTGCATTCCATTTGCTGCTGTCGAGTCGCGGAAGTTCAGTCTCATTGCATATCCTTTGTATGGTGTCCGGAAGCACTACGCTCTGGTCCGTCGGCATTCCATGTCTTGTTGTATCCCAAACGTGGTGGCCCTCAACGACATAGCTGCTGTCGATAGATTGAAGAAATCTACCGAAAGACTGGTAGCCGAACCAGTCTTCTAACCCTTCTGAATGCTCCAACGATGCACGAAGTTCTTGAGCAAATGTCGCGAGAAGCACGGGCTCGTCGCTGTTCTCGATGTGAGATTTGACCGCGCCGATTGCCGCAGTCTCCTGCCTACTTCGTTTGTCACCCTCAATTGCACAATCCTGCGCAGCCAACGGCACTCGCTCAAGTTCATCTTTCGCCGTTCCGTTGAGGTGTTCGGACTCAAGTAGTTCGCCGATGTCCAAGACTGCATCTGCAACCTGCCGATACGCGGTTGAAGTCTGTCCAGATGCAATGACGATTGCTCGACGATCGTCGGCTCGAAGGTGATGTGAGGTTGTCCCGGGAGTTGTTGAAGTAGAGGGGTGGTGGTCCCTCTCCGGGCGGTGCCGTTGGGGCATCGTCTGGAGAGCTTCGTAACAACTCCAAGAGAGGGACCACCTGATGAAGAACGTAGATG